>Ga0065711_1032658_pt1 | contig 26934 bp, 14 predicted proteins | sample Hoacrofraction12_FD_59098 | JGI IMG/M metagenome (GOLD analysis project Ga0065711, IMG submission 59098) | Hoatzin crop microbial communities from Cojedes, Venezuela - Epithelial fraction 12 v2 (version 2) | ecosystem: Host-associated > Birds > Digestive system > Esophagus > Crop | place... | reverse complement strand
TTTTTTTTTTTTTTTTTTTTTTTTGGGTGTGTGAAAGCAGTTGCTTTTTAATGTTCCACATTACTTCCTTGAAAGCAGTTGCTTATTGCAGGACTCATTCAGGTCCCTTTGTGAGTAACTTGCAGGAATGCGTTAAAAGTCAGTTCCCTTTTCCCAAAGCATGGTGCCACTTCCATGTCACTTACGTGTGTGTTTCCACTGACTGTGGGAGTAAGACACTGAAGAAACAGGGGATTTTGGAAAGTATGGGTGAGTGCATGTTTTCCAACAACACTCAACAGCAAATTGAACAGTCAGTCAGCAAATGTGATGAAACACTGCAAAATGCTGCAAAACACTGCAAAATGCTGCAAATGGCACTAAAGACTCTGCGATTCCAGTACCTAGTTCACATGGTGCAGAGAAACTCTCTTTTGAGTCTTTTTATTGCAGTCAAGCTTAGGACTTAGACTATTACATTGCTATTTTGTAGGAATACTACCACGGCTACCTTTATATGAGAAGTCGTCCATACGTAACTAAAAAGCAAGTTCTGGAGTGGTGCAGCGGATCCGTGTGTCACACCATTATTCCTGACTATTAGGGTAGCGGGACAGGGGGCAGTAAAGACACCTTCATTTGAAAGCAAAGACAATTTTCTAAATGCATTGCTACAAAACAAAAGCATCTGAACATTTGTCCTTTGAAAACAGGTATGCAAATAACCTACCTTTTTCTTTTTAAATGTGCTGTTACTGTAAATAGGTATACATACACAGCATGTCTACCGCATGTATTTTTGCAAGTGCAAATATATACTGTAGCCTACCTTTCATGTGTGTGCTTAAAGTTAAATGCGTGTTAGCGCTCTGCCAATAACAAGTATCCACAGCAACAGGAAAAACATACAAAAGAAATGAACTCCAATTCTACCTCAATTTCCCATACCCACAAAAAACAAAACCTCAAACCCAAGAAGCAGCACAAGATAGCACAATAGGGTGGTGCTCAGGTTAAACACAAGGACAACGGGTTTGCCTGTATATACACCTTTCGACCCCACAATCATCCCTATTTGCGCAGAGGCACACAGAGATTATTCACCTTCCTGCCCAGAAGGAGCCAAGGCAGGAAGTGAGGCCGCTGGGCAAATATCAGTGTACATTATTGGTGCTTTTGTAACATAAGTGTGTCTGCTTTGGGGGTATTTATGAATTAGGCTAGAAATTAGCATGAAACTGTGTGTGCATAAAACTGTTGCCTGCTGTTCTTAACTTTCTTAACCAAATATTGTCAAATTAGCAACAACCACACTTCCCACTAAGAGCTATATATTTAAATGTTTTAAAATCAAAAACTATTTTTGGATTTATGTGAACCAAAAAAAGGAGCTGAAGTTGTATTTCTTCAAGAAGGAAATAAACCCTATGCCCATATATTTACTGCCTCTGTCGAAAGTGGATGACTGGATTCTCATTTGAATTTATAGAGAATAATTCTTCAATGAAGCACCTTGAGAAGTTACACAAACAACTTGATGACAAAGCTTCCTTCTTCAAAAGACTAAAAAGAACTGAATGCACGTAGGGGGAGTAGAAATGCCATCTCAGCCATGCAAACACTGTCTGCAAGCTACTGACCAGACTGGACATGCAAGCTTAATGAGGAAAGCAGGCTTCAGTCTGAAGACCTCTGCAGTGGAAAGGGTTTCTTTACAAAATGGAACATTGTGTTGTTTAGAGGATGGCTAGGAAGAAGAATAGAAGAAAAGAACTGTTTGACAATACTTTAAATAAAAGACTGCAGCAGTCTTTAAATCACAACATTAATACAGCCCTCTAGAAAGCAAGTTGTTAGCGCAATTGTAAACAGAATAGACTTGCTGGTCCACTGGTCTCTTTCAGTACAGTAACTTGTGTTCTAGGATATTTGCCATAATACATAAAAGCCAAAAAAGTTCTTACTTGAAGAGTGTGGAATCAAACAAAGACACACAAAGCAGGTAAAATTCAGCCCATGTTAACCTGCCATTCCACAGGATAACCACACAGTTCAGGGCCACTAGCTCAGTCTCCTAGTTGGAACAGTAACAGGTGTCCCCTTCTGTACCTGCCATGTATGAGAACTCCCAGGTTATTTCTTAGTATTCCTATAATATAACACACTAGTACCCTTGCCTGATTACAGTATTCTACAATTGGTATTATGATATGGGCGCATACATGTTCTTCTGCATAGATACTGCTTGTACCTCACCAAAAGCCTCCCTATACAGCTTCCATGAATGGCATAAATTAACTTGAAAAATAAATACTTGCTCACTTTAACACGACAGTAACTCATAGCACATTCTCATCTTTCTTTAGTAAGAACACAGATATAGTTTATCTTTTTGTTTCTACTAATTTTTGGTACAAAGGAAACAAAGAAATTCAGACGCATCCAAAAATCTAACTCCTACAGAACTGAATACCACATAAGAATGTCAATGAAGTCTGCAATTGGCAAAGGAGTTTTAATACACAGATAATTTACAAGTAGGCATTTTTGCTGAGAATGTTGGATAAAAATGAAGTGCACTATAGATTTAGTTCTACAGTTCCATCCTAAATGAGAAAGGTTTGTTTCTTCTCTTTTCTTTTGCACTTCGATCTTAAACGATGTTTCTGAGTCACAACCAATTCAAGGACTGAAAAATACTGCCCGTTTAGTATTGAACATTAATCAAAGTGATGCTGAACACTAAGATTCCATTATTTATTCAAAAAAAGAAGTCTCAACGTGTGGATACAGTCTGTTAAGCAAGCTTTAGTTTAACAAACTTTCTTAACAGCTAAAACCAGTTTATAATCTGAAGAAAAACAGAGATAAGCTGCAGTCAAGTTTGATCCACCAACAGTAAAACATCCGTAGTTTAAATTTACTAAACTGAACCCATTTAATAGGAAAAACACACATCTAGTAAAAGTACAACAATAACTGCATTTGATTGAACAAACCTTAAAAGTTCATTACTGAATCCAGAAAAGCTCAAAAAAGCTCCACCAGCCACAAACATCAGCCTGTATAACATCTGCAAATTTAAGCAATATGGATTTCAATACATTTGTTCCCACTAGACACAATGAAGTTCTCATTGTGCAAGGTAAGCTTGCATTTCAAGAATTCATAATACAGAAACATTATTTGCAGAATACATCATATATGCAGTACTGTAGCTCCAGCATCAAAGCAGGTCTAGAAATATAATGTGAAGATAACAATCTCCTAAACCATTAACTTAAAAGTACTCTTCACACAACTCCCTTTTTAACATCTTAATTGATTGTAAGTTCTCCACTCCTATCCCAATGAACAATTACTCGCATTAAGTAGTCTCTATAGACTTTAGTGGGGTTACCCCTGAAAGTAACACCCCACCACAGTTCAAAATCTATAGATCTTTCCTTAAAACATTCACAGAGAAATCCAAATGAAGCACTTCGAATTACCAACCTTACGAGTTCATGATTTTTTCCAATGTTACCTTTCTCAGTTCTAAAAACAAAGGGGCTGCAAAATTTTAGAAAATACTGACTATGAGCAATACAATTTCATCATCAACAACAAATCCAAGGGAAGAAGAAGAAAAACACAAAAAACCACTTAACAGGATCTAGGATGACTGCCCAAAATAGCTCCCCCCACCCCTAAAAACACACATATACACACAGTTAATTACTGCTTACTGATTTTTGGGGAGGAGCCTGTGGCCAGCAGTCACCCAACTAAAGGGAAAATCGTATAAATACTCAAGGGTGACACTTGAAATCATCAGCTTCTGCACACTAACCAGTGGCAGAAGATCTCCTCAACAGAGGAGGATTCACTGCACTATTACTCTGCATTGGAGCTCACCAACATTCTGGTATGTTACGATTTCATTTCATGCTATTTGGTTTTGAAGGTAACTTCTATAGGATACATGTTTGTGGTTGGGGAGGGAAGGGGGTTGATGTTCAAGGACCAGTGACAGCATCCTTACTGCCACAGGGGCTATTTGAAAGGCTACAGATAAAAGCCTGGATTCAAGCAAGGTAATGTGTGATTTTTGCCACTGATGCTGAAGGAGCTAGGTTGTTGTAGAGTGTCTGCGTATTTCCACTGAGAACTTCATTTCAAGAGTTCTGATATTTGCAATGCCTGAACTTACTTTTGGAGCCCTACTGCAACTAGGAAAATAAACTCGAAGACTGTGGTTTTAAACAGGCTGGTGTCCATTTAAAATGATTCTTTTCCTAAGAGTGAGACTATTGCCTCTAAGATACCTATACAAGAGCTCTATCATTCAAAGTGATAGCAATAATGATTTCCTTTTTCTTAGAGGATTTTTCACAACTAGTGAAAGCAGGAAGAAGTAAGCACAAAACAATGTTACTTTTAATACTAATACTTTAAGAAAACTCATTTATTCATGCACAAGAAACAGAACCAAACAACTTTTCTTTATAATAAATTTTTTCTCCCCTTTCTAACACAGAACTGATTTGGAAACATGCATTTACATATATCCTTACTGCTGCTGTTTTGTCTGAACATTGTCCATGGTAGCGATGGATATTTTTCTGAGCAATACCAGAAACAATCCAGCATCAAGGGGCCACCACATTTTCTACCATTCAATGTAAAGAGTCAAGGTAAGTTTACTATTTTTTGATAATAAACTAACACAATTATTCTTAGTGCATCAAGACATGAACTAAAGCTTTTTGTTTATACTATTGGTATTCAACTTTCACTAACAGTTTAGGTTTACTAAAATAATGTCATCACTGCAGAAAGAACTGGCAGTGGCTCCGGCAGTTGCCTCCTCTTGACAGAGATGCATACTTGCCACAGACACATTTTCTTACACACCAATCTAATGGCATATAGAGCAGAAACAGAACCACAGTTACAGATTCGATCTTCAGTAGTGGGAATAATACAACATGATCATGTGCATAATTATGATACAAGTATGGTAATTACCCTCAAATTTCTTGAATTAGTACTGGGGTTTCTAACAACAGACCTGTCATCTACAATATTCAGAAAGAACTTCTGCATATTCTGTCATGTTATCTCTACTCAAAACAGACCTTAGGTGTGAATTTAAATATACATCTGATACGTGTGGCCAAATGAAGACCTGTTTAAAGTCTAGAAAGGCAAAATAAACTGATATATAGTCATAAAAACGGGACATAAACCTCTACATAGTTTTTTCAGAAGTCACTTAAGCTTATACTTTAATTATCTGACTCATCTCATAGTAATATAACAATTCTAGCTTTATTATAAAAGGTTCTCTTCACTTCATAAATCATTCTTACTGTATAGGCAGTATATAATTGCAATGCTATACATTGTGACATTTATTTCTGGGTATCCTCTCTGTCCTTATAAGTCAAATGAGCGGCTATACTTAGTGTTTGAAACTGACTTCTGTTTTATTTTTCCATGCTTAGGCCAAAGCTTTTTTTAAAAAGTTGAAATCAAAACTGCTGACGTCCTGGGTGCTAGTTTTATTTCATGAATTGCCCCCCAAAGGATGATCAGTAGTCTCTATTCAAAATTGTCATCACTAAAATTAAGAGAACAGAATCTTCCTTGTAAATACCAATCTCTCCCACCTGCCCAAGAACATCACATTATTTTCTTTCAGACATCAACAGGCTATCCAGAATAGTTTTCACTTTTGCTGTATTCCATCTACTTTTAGTTGTAATAATCATACTTGGGTAGAAATGAGGAAGGTGAATGAGGGACTCAGAAAACAGGATTTGCAAATAAGCTCCTCAACAGAAGACGACATTTTAGGCTGCATCTGTGTTAGATAATACGGTAGCACAACAGAAGCAGATCTTCTGGAGAGCAGAATAGTTACTGATCAGGACACAGCATCCACATTATTTTCATTTAGGAGGTTTCATTTCAGAATAGCCTGATCCTACAGACTGGATGCTCATGAGCAGCACACATCAAGTCCAAAGACGCAGCCCTGGTCTCACCCGAACTAGCTCTAGCCCACGTGCTCCAGGAGCGTTCTGCAGTAAGAACCAAGTGAAAGCGGCACAGCTGGGAAACTTACCCTCCAAATTGTTCTTCTGGGCTGTACAAAAATACTGTCACAGTTTCATCCCTTGCCTTCAGTCCAAAGGCTCTCTGGAATCCTGTCAGCACTCTCTGATTGAATTTAGATACATGTACATAAACAGCTACTCTTCAGGACTTACTAAGTGGAAATCCCACTGGGTTAGAGTTGCATTTTGTCTCTCTCTCCTTATTAACTTTTCATAGCGTTTTTCCGTGACTTTATTCAGAATCATTTACATATTTATGGTATTATTAAGTGAAGCACAATATTTACTTGGTTATCCTCTACCATACTTCACTTATTTCTCTTCTTGTTGTACTGTTAAAGAGCAAAATACATGTGGTAGGCCTAGACATAGCTCCTTGAGTTGTGGTTATGAAAGAGCAGACCTAGCTGGGGTCACAGCTGCCTTCTGCCAAAGTACCCACATAAATGCTTGGTTTTGGATTCAATGCAGTTGATGTAAAAACCTGTTTGTACTTTTCCCCTACTGCTTTACCACTGAAACAGCATTAGTTTAGGAACCTGTTTACGTATCTGTGTTGAGGCTTTGACCAGACCTGTGTTCTCTGATGTGAACAAATAGTTTTTGAAGTTCTATCCATAGATAGAACCTATGGAATAAATCTAGAGCCTTCCAGTTGTGTAAGCTGTTTTCTCTGATGGTAGCTCTCTCATCTGTGGTGAAGCGAAAACGTGTAACGTATAAAGAATATTTATATGCCACTTCTGCTGCAGGTTCTGTGTTAATTCTGACAGGCTCAAGCTTTTTCCAAGTTTTTTTTTCTCATATGATGCATTTCTTAAAGTTTGCCATATCTTATGCCATCTATATAACAAGAAAACCAACTTGCAATTGTACCCTACTGAATCTAGGAGTTCAGTAGTAAGAAATCCAACAGTATCAGTAAGATACCAAAGACTGCACCAGACGTCACTGGTGCTTACAGATTCCACAGTCTCCTTTGCAGCTGAGAAGGATGCATGCTTGTGTTTTCAGTTTGTCAATAAATCACAGACACTGCTTTCTTCCGATGTGTAGGATTTTAAACAACTATCTTCCTTTTTATTGCCTTAAGAAGGATGAGATAGAAAGGTGTGCAAAACATGATATGCATTTGTGCTGATTTTATGCACCAGCAAAAAAGAAAATGCACTCTCCACACTTGGTAGATAAGAACAATTTCCCTGGCTATATAAGAAGGCAGCCTTGCAGATCCAACATCAAACCAAAATCAAATGTATTTCATATACACACCTCTTATTTTTTAAAATACAGTATGTACAGTAATAGTTACCTTCATTTTTTGGTTCATCAAGAGTAACCACAGATTGGGAAAAGCAATTTAATATCTAAAAGACAGCAGAACAGTAATTGCACAAATCTATACATATAGATCTATATATAAAAATCATCTATATATGTAGATCTATGTATATAAATCTTCTATATATACACACACTCTCTTTGTAAGAGGCTGAAATGCAAACTTTAGCTGATCCAATGTTGATCTTATCAATCCTTTCTAAATAAGCATCAAATGGAATATGTTGAGCTTACAAAAAACAGAATCCAGGCTCTTCCTATATCCCTCAGTTTTCATTTTAAAATGACCTCTTTAACATTCATCATAGCTATGGTATTTTGTTCTGTAATGCTGCCAGTTGCTGCACACTACTGAAGTAGTCTCAATATATCCATGTTAATCTTGTCTGTAACGTCCTACAAATCAGCATCTTAATTCCAGAAGGGAGCTCCCCCAAAAGTGCACAGAAAACTAAACAGCTTGTTTATTCACCTATTTATGACATTTGGTTAAGTGGCTCCACCTGCTGTTTTGATCACTAAGAAAATGAAGTATTATTAAAAAAACAAAACAATACTGGAATTCTGACTGCAGTAAGATGAATTACCAGTTGTGACCTTGCCACTGTGGAATTTTTATGACAAACAAAAACCTTTAAGAAGGTATTTGAAAATACAACATTCATGTGTTTACACAAAAACCCAGAGCCCTGCCCCACTTCTGGAAGTGTGAGGGGGGAGGGAAGTACAAAAATCTCACTACTTAAATGTAGCACCAAGTAGTTTCAGAAAAGTAGCTACACCTGCACAGGAAGCTTTCTCTGGTTTAATTCATGATCAAGATGCAAGTCTGACAGTTTGCTTGATTAGTTACATGGGTTGTGTTTTTTTTTTTTTTTTCTTTCTTAATAGTTTGCATCTACTTGTGCAGCATCTTTTAAGCTCTCTGATGAACCTAAATGTATTGAAGCCAAAAAAATTTCTAGAGGCCTTGTAGCTCACAACACAACTCCAACACATTTGCACTTGTTCATTATTCACATAAGAGCTCTGAGACACTTTTGCCCTGAATGCCAGGTTCTCAGTGACCAAACAAAGTATTGGAAACCTGACTTCTATGAGGTTCAAACTAAGTTAACCCTTCACACATTTCACCACCATGTTACAAGTCTGCAAATCTGTTGTAGCTGCCCTGGTTGATCTGGTTTCCTCTCTCTCACAGGTGTGCAGGTAAGGGGTGAACAAGGCCCCCCTGGTCCCCCAGGCCCAACTGGACCAAGAGGACAACCAGGTCCTGCAGGAAAGCCGGGGTTTGGAAGTCCTGGTCCCCAAGGCCCCCCTGGTCCCCCTGGACCACCTGGATTCTCTGCGGTTGGAAAGCCAGGCATGCCAGGTCTGCCAGGAAAGCCAGGAGACAGAGGACTAAACGGTGAGAAAGGAGAAGCTGGACCTGTCGGGCTCCCAGGCGCAAGAGGGCCACAAGGACCCCCCGGCACTCCTGGCCCTGCGGGGCTGTCTGTTCCCGGCAAGCCAGGACCACAAGGCCCTCCAGGGGCCCAAGGGCCGAGGGGCCTCCCCGGCGAGAAGGGAGAGCCAGGCATCCCTGGCATAAATGGACAAAAGGGAGAAAGCGGATTCGGCATCCCAGGCCGCCCAGGGAGCAGGGGTCTTCCAGGCCCGCAGGGGCCCCGGGGCCTCCCCGGCGCTGCCGGGGTAGGGAAGCCTGGTGAAAACGGTCTTCCTGGTCAGCCGGGTATGAAAGGCGACAGAGGCCTGCCAGGTGCACCCGGAGCAGCCGGTATCCCAGGTCCCCAGGGTACTCCAGGAGAACCTGGAGAACCTGGTGTCGGCAAGCCCGGACCAATGGGACCACCAGGAGCAGCAGGCCTCCCCGGAGCCAAGGGATACCCTGGACCTGCAGGCTTACCTGGATCCCCAGGTCTTCCAGGATTCGGAAAGCCAGGATTGCCGGGGATGAAGGGACACAGAGGGCCTGAAGGTCCTCCCGGCCTTCCAGGACCTAAAGGAGACCAAGGCCCAGCTGGTGTGGCAGGAGAACCAGGGCCTGCCGGGCCACCAGGGAACATGGGCCCTCAAGGACTCAAAGGCTTGCCCGGTGAGAACGGCCTGCCCGGACCCAAGGGCGACACGGGCCCCGCAGGCCTCCCGGGATTCCCAGGAGCCAAGGGTGAACGAGGTCTACCAGGATTAGAGGGAAAACCAGGATACCCAGGCGAGCAGGGTCTTGCTGGTCCCAAGGGACACCCAGGCTTCCCAGGTCCAAAAGGCGACACTGGCCGCGCTGGGTTACCTGGCTTGCCCGGCCCAATGGGTCCACAAGGAGCTAAGGGAGTGCCAGGGATCAACGGCGAGCCAGGCCCCAGGGGGCCTTCAGGAATACCTGGGATCAGAGGCCCCATCGGCCCCCCTGGCCTGCCAGGAGCCCCTGGTGCCAAAGGTGAGCCAGGAGCACCAGGACTGCCAGGCCCAGCAGGTATTTCTACAAAAGGCTTAAGCGGACCCATGGGGCCACCTGGTCCCCCGGGGCCTAAAGGCAACAATGGCGAGCCTGGCTTGCCAGGTCCCCCAGGTCCTCCTGGTCCCCCTGGCCAAGCCGTAATCCCCCAGATGCCTGAAAGTTATGTTAAAGCAGGAGAGTCTCGGGAGCTGTCTTTCATGAAAGGAGGAGTAAACCAAGCTCTTACAGGGATGCCAGTGTCTGCTTTCAGTGTCATCCTCTCAAAAGCCTACCCTGGGGCAACAGTCCCCATCAAATTTGATAAAATCTTGTACAACAGGCAGCAACACTATGACCCCAGAACAGGAATCTTCACCTGCAGGATCCCTGGACTGTACTATTTCTCCTACCATGTACATGCAAAAGGAACAAATGTTTGGGTTGCACTCTACAAAAATGGTTCCCCACTCATGTACACTTATGATGAATACCAGAAAGGATACCTTGACCAGGCATCTGGCAGCGCTGTCATCGATCTCATGGAGAATGACCAAGTATGGCTCCAACTGCCCAATTCAGAATCTAATGGTCTCTATTCCTCTGACTATGTTCACTCTTCTTTCTCAGGTTTCCTATTTGCTCATATCTAACAACATCCCACTTACACTGTCCTGACACTCTCTCCTTCAGATTATTTTAATGGGGCACCGATCTGATTCATCACTAGCAGGTCATGAAACTTCAATTTTGCAATAGTAATGGAGGAGGGAGTGAGAACAGGGAAGAGATTGGGTCAAACCTAGTAGAATAATACTGTATGTTTTTAGAGAATTTTCGTAAGAAATTTGTTTCAAATGATGATCAATTGTCCAAGTGAATGCAACATTAAAATTTTATGAATTAATATAATGCACTAGTGTCTCTAATTTTTTTTTTTTAAAAAAGGAAAATCAGAATTTCTAACTATCACTTTTCATAACACATGAAGTAGCCATTCCAGGACTCTTAACCATACTTCATTACACTCGAATTAACTGAACATATTCAAAGTAAACAGTCTCAGACACAGCATAGTCATCACAACAGATAATATACTTCAGTAACATTAGTCTGCTGTCAGCTTCATCTTTAAGCTATCAAACAGAAGTCAAGAAAACACATCTCTAATATAGTGCATACCATGTCACAGTTTTAATTTACTTGTGCTTTTCTTATTAATAACTACCTTGCAGAAAGGCAGATTTACAAATTATTACCTGTTACTGAAGATCTAAAACTTCCACAATATGAAAAAGCAACCAGATTTGAAGCCTAGAAACCCACTCAACTTTCTTTGCACATTTTTTAACCTGCAGCAACAAACTAGGTCAATATTTTTTAAGCTCCTAACACTCTGTAAAGCTACAACGTCCAGAGTACAGTAAAACAACTATCACCAAATCCTAAAGAGCATATCTTCACAAGCATGCAGACACTCACAAAATCACCACAGCTTTACCACCCATATTGGAGACAATAATTGCACTGTTCATGCCACAGTTCATGCCTTTAAAACACAATACTCTTGGGACTATATTTTATTTAAATGATAAATGTATCAGATGATGACAGCAATCAGACAGTAGGCATAATCATATTTACCACACCTACATACACTCATGTCTCACAAACATTAGACATGACATTAATCTGTTATGGCACTATGAAAAGTTAATGGTATAAAGTAAGCTAGCTCAGTAAAATTAATGCTTATAAATTATTAGATCATAATAGTTTGATCACATATTTCTTCCAATGAGTTATCAGTCACGTGCTTTAAAGTATCATATACATCAAAACCTTATAAAATCTAAACTATTCTTTTTAACAATTTTTTTAAACAGAAATTTTTAGTCACTTGGACTGAAAGTACACAGGCCCATGTTTAAAGGTTTTGCGATATTGCCGTTTCTTCCTTAAAACAGAACCTGAGGCTTGTTACATTGCACACACTTGAAATCAGCAACTTCCCAAGTACTTCGTAGTATGTTGGGATTAATAAAAAAGTGAGGACATCTTTAGGCTGATCCATCATTAGCAAAACTATATAATGTTTTGGAAACTGTAAAGAACTACCAAGAACGTAGCTTTGCAGAATTGTTCTTTCTCCCCTTATTAAGAGCTGCTGGATAAGGAAGCCTGTGGCTTAGGCTATGTTCTGGTAAAATAATAAATGCTTAAGTAAAGAGAGTAACGTCAGATCTGCTTATTTTAGCAGCCAAGAGACCTAGGCAAGCAAATTAGCATTACTGTTACAAACATTTCACACAAATATTTGTATGGAAATAATACAGTGGACAGTAACACAATAAGTAGCAGTCCCGTGATACTTTTCTTTCAAGCTAAAATAAAATTCAAGACACTTGAGTCCTAACTGTCTATCCCCACTGTCCACCTTCCTGTTTTAGCCTAATATTAATTACAGATCTAAGAATTACGTCCTTTTTGTGCTAAAAAAGTTTTCCTATGCGGTCACTCACATACTTCAACAGCACTTCCCAGTATTTAAGCATAGGATGTGCTGCTGCCAATACATTCAACAAATCTGGCACTTTTGTTTCATGAACAAATAGAGGGACTGGATACTGGAGCTGGAAAATACTGCTCAGTAGTTGTAAAGTTTCTGGTTAATTGCTTTACATCTGAAATGTATGCCAAAGCACATGTTTAAAACAGTTGGAGATGCTTGGTGCTCAGCAGTACATCATTGTCCTGTGATTTCAATTAACTAATCCCTGTGCAAGAAACTGGGCCTAGGCAGTATCCTTAAAAGCACGGTTCATCAGTTCCTATCATCCATCCACTTTAAATCAGGTTTTGCTCTTTAACATCTTTGTTCCTTGAATGAACACATAGGACTTCAAGTAAGTCTACAGCTTAGTACCTCAGGCCTGTCTTTCTGAAGGCTTTTCGTTATTGTTCAGACATTAAGCCATTAGGAAAGTGTCTCTTTAACACTGAAAAGCTAGAGATCACACACCAAATTGTGGCACAAGCACAGCTTCTACCTTGCTTTTAGCTTTGGATTCTTAATTTATAGGGAACCTTGAAGAGGTATGTAAGATTATTAAATTTGCTTTTTAATATTTTCCCCACACGAAGACCAGCAAACTACGTGAAGATAAAGCTCTTCCAGAAGCCACATCTTTTCTGGATGATGTGTGTTGTAGGAAAGAAAATCCAATATGAGATTAAAATGAAAACATAAAAGCCTGTAATAGTATAAAATTCACTTCCGGAGGCTTCAAAAAGATTTCCGAGACAAATTTCAGTAGTTCTTAAGTGTTCAAACATATGAAGCACCCAAATAATCTCTTCTGTACGTAGCTGGAAAGACAGAAGTGCAACAATTTTGCTTGCTTCTATCTCTGTTGCCATTTTCACAGTTAAGACAAAAACAATGTCTCATCACTGGACTACATCAACATCAGGAACTTCTACCATTTTGCACAATTTTTGGAGAATTCTTTCCTTTTGGCCAGAAAAGCATCTTTGCTTTTTCTTTGTTGTATTTGAAGTTGTATATGAACGATATAATGCACATATCACAGACATCTAGATCCACTATCTTCTGGCTAGACAATAGGGTAGTAACACAAACTCGCAATCAAAGACCTCTGTGCATGTGTGTGTGCACGCGCGTGTATTTTCGGGGAGATAATGAGGTAGTTTAGAAAGTTCCAAAGTTTTCCTCTGCAAAGTAACACTTCCCATGCATCAGCACGCCACTTCAGAATAGCGATCAATCACATAAGAGACAAAATGCAAGTTACTAAAAATCAGGTTTTAAGTCTAGCACTTTCTTTCTCCGATAATTTTCCTTTTTGTAAATGACAGTCAGTGACAAATTTCACCCTTGAAACCTGACAGCAGATCCCATCAAGGCTTTTTAAGGGAAGTTTATGAAGTGTCTATTGCCATATTAGCCATGATCTTTTTAATTTCAAAATGAAATATAATCTTCTGAACTGAATGAAAATATTACAAATATATAATTTTCACTACATAAGCACAGATGCTACGGTTTTCAGAAGTGTCAGGGAAATGACAGGGAAGACAATCATGGAAGACAGAAAGAAAGCAGCCTTTAAGAGAAGACATGTTACTAAATTCTGCTTTAAGAAGTTATATGAGGCAGATTCCCCCTACAAAAACTATTGATTTTTCTGTAAAAAAAAAAAAAAAAAAAAAAATCGCCAAATCTGAAATTTGTTACGTGGAGATAATTATACAGTACTTCAGGCCCTCATTACTCCTTTAAAGATCAAACTTTGTTTCCACAATGTGTTGTGGACCTTTGTCCACATATTTATACAGCATAAAATACATTGCCACATGCCATTTCTTTTAAAATTGCTCTTTACTAGTTTATATAGACTATAAACCAAGTGAAACACATACAAACGAATGTTAATCACCTTAAAGCTGCAAAATATTCCAGTAATAACTTAAAGATTCACAAAAAGGATTACTCAAGTAATTTAATGGTCATTTTGGATATCAGTTGCAGAGGGCATTCTTGCAGGTACCTAATAGGTAAGAAATGACCATTTTGAAAATACGAGTATCTGTGTTCATTGCTATCTGACATCATGCTTTTCTGATAGTATTGTTTAATAGATTTCCCCCAATTTTTTTTGAGTTATTCTTCAGAAAGGGATATCTGAACAACACAGCACTATTTTGGAACCCTCTTACTCTCCCTCTGCAAGCCTCAGTTCTTCACTTTTTTACAAGTAGAAGAGTGGGTTAACACCCTTCATTAAGCTGAGTTAGGACAATCACAGCTATCTGAAAGAGCTGCGCAAAAAAAAATCATAGGGCAATTATCTAAGGCAATTACCATAGCTAAGACAAAGAAAAGCAAAATCCACCAGACACCTGATCATGATCAAAGAAATCATGTGAAAAAGAGAAGGGACATAGAGAAACAAGGGCATACTGACAACAAACCAAAGTGACTTGCAAACACTTACAGACGTAAGAAAAATAAAATGGTCAGTCGTTCTGCTCTGTCACTGACAATGGCACTACTAAGACAGCATTTCGACTTGGGAACTTTACGTCTCTTCAACTGACCACTTAAGTTTGCTTTTGAAACTTTACCTTGACTAACTGTTAACGAGCACTGCTTTTCTCTGAAGGGTTAAACCCTCTACAAGGCATCGAGGGCACAGAGTTAAGTCAAGAGGCTGCGGTTTTCAGGCCAGGCTCTGGGCTAAGCAAGACAGTGGGGCTTCCTGGTATGTAGGCGTTGGGCTGGAGCCAGGTTTAGGAGCTTCCTCAGGAAGTTATGCTAACCTTGCGGCTGAGGGAAAAAAAAAACACCAAAAAACAAAACACTACCAAAAAAACGCCTCTTTGGCACAAACTTGTGACAGAAGATTAGTACTGTTATTCTTATTTCAAAGAGGGATCTGAAGCAAAAAAGAGATAGTCCATGGGAATATCACAGGTAGGTGATACAGGAAGAAATAATCTCTGGTTCTTCTGGCTCCCTGTTCCATGCTTTATCTATTGGACCATATTATTAAAAGGAAAATCAGACTACCATGAAGCCTTTCAAAGTGATGCATGACAGTGTGGCACCTTCATTTATTAAAATATTTAAGTAGTGTATACAATCTGCATTGTTTCACTTCTGGTTTTACAGAGCTTTATTCAAAATAACTCATGCCTATCGGTTACTATGTTTTCTTATATTTTCGACACTGTTGCGCACGTGCCTCATGACTTTTACAACAGAAAATAAGGTGTACTAAATTAGGTAGCAATTCTGATAGGAGTTAGAAAAGATTGAATCATATCACACGTTTGTATGTAGATTCCATGCTTCCACACATAAATATGTACCTGCTAGGTAGGTATATGCATAAATGTACACATATTCACGCAAGCAAACACTCACACATAAAACTGAGCAATTATTTATACAAATTTAAAGATCAGACTTCATCTAACTAATTTCCAAAGAACACTTTCAAAAATTATTCTTTTTGCCAAACATTGCATGATCCACACTTTTCAAAACAAAGGGCTTTCATGATTTGATAAAAGAATTGAAAAAAATTATTAAAAAGTTACATTTGATTAGGTTTGGTTTAATATCAGCAGAAAACAAAGGATACATGTATTTCATGTATGAATGAGTTCCTAGAAGAATTCCTAAATACCAACCACACTCTAAGCTCCAATGGAAACACAGTAACAACCACCAAAACATTTTAGGAATATCTTGTTGTGTTGTACATTATGCCTCCTGACATCAATTTCTATTTTTGTTTGGAACCTCTCTGAGTCAGTTTTGTCAATCACAGTTGAAAGGAACACAGCAGGTAGTACAGCAATGGCGAAAAAAAGGCAAGTTTTAACAGGGTCCAAACTACGCCCCTTACTAATGAATGTTACAACAACAGAGGTAATTCTACTGGAAAATGCTGTCAGCAAAATGATACAAACCCTTTTTACAAAAAAACACAGTTAAAAATCATTTCAATTAACTGTGTGCACACACAAGATGGTTAACCTTTATTATCAACTTACTACTTTATCTGCCTAACAGAAACTCAGAAGTTAAGTCTGTGAAATAAGGAAAATAATTTCTAGCTGCGGGGTATCCAAGTTGTTTTCCAACTCTAATTTATATTACAGTATTATAATTTGGGTGGATAAAGCCATTATTAAAAAAAATCCACTGCAATTCAGTGAAGTTGCACATCACAAGTGTTTAATTAAAGATAACAAAACATTTTCAGTTAAATGCAATAGAAATAGTAATGAGAAAGATGTTCTATTCCAGGATAAACATGTGTCCACTATACAACTATTTGTAAGCTTGAAAAGTAACGTCTGTGTTGAGTAGCCTACCGTGTACTTCAAATGTATTTACTCTGGCAAGAACATGTAATATTTTCAGCTATTATAGTAAGTTTTCAGTGAACCCACTTACCTTTAAAAGCTGATATTTTATAATTATGCTGGATAGCAGCCACCATGTCCTTCCAGAAGTCGTATTTTTTCTGACCATCATGCTGTAAGTATCAAGAGGAACCTAGTCATTAATCAAGTATCACCTATTTTGAGCTTTCACACTGAAACAGTGACAGGAATACCATTAACAAACAAAAGTATTTGAAGTAAAACTGACTTAGACAGTAGAATTCAGGACATCAGGATTCAGTAGTACCCATCTTGACTGTGAACTTTGGGTAACCACAGACAAGTTACCTCCCTTCTTCAGAAGGTTATGGTGGGATTGGGGAGTGGAAGGGGAAAGGAGAAAGAATTTATAGTTGTGAGGAACTAAGACACTGCAGCAAAGCAGGGCACTAGCTAGAACAGCAACTTACTGAATGAGCCATCCCACTGACATTTGGTAAAAAGAAGTGCCTAGAGCTGCAGATACTGCACTAAATTAGCAGGTTGACATTATCTACAGTCTGCCACTTGTATTACCTCCCACCCTCAGAACAGACAAAATCCTTTGCTATAAATTAGAGGTAACATCCTCCTGCCAACAACTCCACCCCAAACACCGTATGAAATACTCATCCAGAAGCCAGGCTGAGCAGCACTGTGCTACACCGTACTCTGGGGACTGCCAAACCCCAGCTCTGGCAGAAGGACAGGTGAAAGCGATCTGCGCTTACAAATAGTCTCTCGCCATTCCTAGAAAGCTGCCCAGGCACAGAAGAGCTCCAGCTGACCTCAGACACCCTTTCAGCATCTCAAGAAGGGAGAGAAAAAGCTTCTCAACCAGCTGAGCCCCATAGCACTCTCAAACTCCATAAATTTAGGAGTGCTGAATTCAACAGATGCAATTACACAGCCAGCCAATGTAACAGAGCAGAGGATGGGCTGCTGAGCTTGTAAGAGGTGCTCAGACTTACAAGGTAACCCGGCAGCACTAAAGCACAGGCTACAGTCTCTTTGAGTTTGTACTCCATGGAAAGTATGTTCGTAGTGCTGTCACCGGCTTTCCACACCTATGTTAGGATAAATTTCAAGGCAACTGTTAACAGATTTCACGGCTTTTCCCTCTGTGTCCTGATCACTGCACTGATACCTGAATAACGACCCATTCTGTAAGCATAAAGTATTTTCTAGAGAGGGAAACATTCAGAAACTGAAAAAAATACCTCTTAACGTTGCCAACCAAAAACATGTGGTTCATACGTACTGAAGTAAACTGCTATTTCAGGCCTAATCTGCCATGGAGGCTTCCAGAGGAACGGTCCGCCCTTAATTTCACAACCAGCAAGTCACACAAACAAGTCCCTTTGTGCACAACTGACAAGCACTACGGCAGTCCCCTTACCACCCACCGGCTCTACATGTTAAGAGCAGCAAAGATACAATACTGTGGCTTTCAACTTTATCTTTTTTTAATCCATTCTCATAGCATACCGCCACAGAAATACATCAAAGAACTAATAAAGAGAAAAGATTTCATGTATGTCAAACTCCAGTTAGCTGCTAACCAGTGCCATTATTCAAAGCCATGTTTGGGAGATGCTGGAAAGCACCCATCTGCATAGTGCCGATGGCACTAGCCTACACTAGCACTGACCTTGAGACAGATGGATTCAGCTGTCTGCGCCATTCGTACTCCAAGTGGCTGACTTGCTCTTTAGTTTGCAGTTTTTGTTTTTTTGCACTTGTTTCTTTTAAGAAATAGGTGCTATGAGCTAACAGTTCCTCAGACTGCTGTTTTGAGGACAGATGGATACTAGCTTAAAAGCAGGTACACTTCCTTCAAAACATTTGACTTCAGAGAAAACTAAAATAACCGTCAAACTGATTCCTTGCAAACCCACAGCCATTGCATATGAGACATATAAGAAAACAGGCTGATTCCCAGAAAGCAGAGAGAAAACCATGTGCGTGCCCATGTAGTCCACCATGGTTCTCATGTGATTATGAAATGTGATTTCACAAAGCAGTATTTTGTGTAGCTCTTCAGTGTGAAGATCAGAAACATCAAGAAGCTCCTCTGCTTTGTCTGAAAACACATAAGAGTTCCAGCTCCGGATACAACAAAAGCAGATTCGTTTTTAACTGTGTAGAGCAGCCCAGCATGCAACTCAAGTCTAAACCCATTTTGAATCCAAACCTAGTAAGAAAATAGCCATTACTAAACCGTCTCCCAGAAGAGGAAACAGAAGCCTCTACTTCCTTTTAGAAATGCGGGAGCAGAAAATGTGATGGTTTCTAACCCTTAGGATGCAGCATCCTGCAGGCACGAGCACGGGACAGGCCTACCACCTCCTGCCTTACGCTAGCCTTTCAGGAAATTCCTGTAGCCCTCCTGTTGAAACTGGCCCAACACCCAGTAAAATATTCAAGCACTACCAGCTCACAAAAAGGGTGCATGACCCACTTCTGGCAGCCATATGGAAAAACGGCACGGGTTTCATTCTCTCTGGCTGCACATGGCCCTGACCCAGGGTCAGTGTTCCAGCTTGCGAACTAGTAACTGAACGTGCAAGCTTACTACACACACACTTCGACATGCTTTCTCTCCCAATAAGTAGGTGATTTGTGACGAGTCTAAATTAAATACCAAGTAATACAATACAGATGTCGCATCTGACAGAGGTTCTAAGCTGTGAACAGCAGAGGAAGGAGGCAAACTAGGCACAAAATTAAGAGTCTTATGGTGCACCTGTTCTCAGTGTTTCCCGATAAACTATCTTTAGCTAACTCTTCATGCAGCACTTGGACTTAGGCAGCAATCTACTCAGCATGCTATTTTGGATTGGAGGCTAAAGCCTCGAGTCAGCTGATACCCAAAGGGATCCCAGATACGCATCTCAGATCTGGATTCCACTCTGCAAAGTTTGGTGTTTGCAAGTTCCAGTGCTGCAGCGCTTTGGTACCTTTAGCCAGAAAGTTATATCCGTACTCTTTTGACACCAATACACTTACCTTATAAGAAGAACCCTCTCCTACTCGCAGCTGCACACAACTTAAAGATTCAAGCCTTCTTTAACACAGCCAAATCAATTATCATCAAACTTCAAAGGTAGGAGTTAGGACATTCTATCTATCTATCTAAAAAGCACTGAAAAAGGTTCAAGCAACTGTATTTTCTGCCTTGAGAATTTAACTTATTTTTCAGTAGAGAAAAAATAATTGAATGCTATTCTAGAGGTGTATTTACACCTATGTACACAGATCAATATATTTAAGACAAAAACAAGTTTAAAAAAGAATGGAATTGAGCTGTCAACTCATTAACACCTTGCAAATTAGCAAACAGTGTTATTCAGAAGACTGACATTAGATTTAATTCAAGTATCATCAAGTATAATTAAAGGAGATTAAGAACTACGTTCTGCGTATCACAGAGTAAACTTGAGAAAACGGGGCATTTCTATTCATATCCTAGTTATTTGTGCCCTCTGGTGGAAGCACATTTATTTTGAGCATGCCATGTAGCTCACAATTAGTGTATTAAAGTTGTCTCCACAGCTAAGTTTGACACGAATAATTACAAACAAGGAAAAAGCTAAAGACTTTGACATTGTTCAGTAACCATGTGTATGCATTTAATAATGCATGCAAGAAGCCTGGTGGGGGAAGAGAAAGATAAGGCAATACTTAGTTTCAAACAATCCAGTTCTTACCTGATCTAAGCTGTCCACAACCCTTGCACACAAGAGAGCTCCTGGCAGGTCAAAATAATTATCATACAAATAGTATTTAGCTAGGGAAAAAAAAAACAAAACTACTTTTTAAAAATCCATATTGTATGTTTTAATCACAAATAAAAAAATATATTTAAATAATATTATAAGCTCCTATTTGGATTTTGCTGATAATAAGCATTATCTGCTTCCCAATCTTTGTTAGCATTTATTCCCACTGCCGATTCTCATAATTGGCAACTGAAAGTTGTTCACCTAGATCAAGGCAGTGAGATTTTTAAAAATACATTTAAAGGTTCTAAAAGTTAAGGTGGAAGAGACTGGGGAGAAAGAGTTCAGGCAGTATCACTCAATTTTTCTAAAGTGTCTATTTCCCTAGCAGTGGAAACACAAAGAAACAGTTTGAGAAGTTGTTGTAGAAACACCTGGACAGATCTTGCACACAGTCTTGCCCTTTGCACACACACTGCAGACAGCGCCTTAGCCCAGGGGGAAGCACATCCACATTATTTTGTGAGCCCCCAAAACAGAAAAAAATCAGCAGGGTGCAAATGTCCCCCCAGACCGAGGTTAAGTTCACCAACTCTTTCTCAGGAGTGAAATGGCTTAATCAGTGACTTTTCCTTTTTGTATTCATGATCTTGTCTGTGCTGCCTCTTAGGTATATTAAAGACCAAGTCAGCAAATCAGGGATTAATGTTCACAAGCAAGACCAAGTGCACTTTTCAAGGAACAAGAAAGGCACATTTGCTATATGACCAAAGGGAACCTTTCTCTTCTATTTTGTTGGAAATTATTACCTTCAGTTTAGAATAAACATCACAAACAAGTTTATGTCAGCAAAATCCCAAGAAAAATACCTCCATTACACAGGACAACGCAACTTAACTGAGCACATTATGTGTATTACTCACAATTGCCAAGATCAAAGTAAAATGGAGAGGAAGCACAGAGCAGCTAGCAAGAACGCAAACAGTGCCTTCAAAGTGACTCCCATCTTACAACCATGAAACTTCAATTGCAGAAGGAGAAGTTTTGTTTCCAGACCTGCTCTGTTCTTTGCACCTGCACCTAGTCCTCCAGTAACATCACTGATGGTAATGAGTCAAGAATTAAGAAAAAATTAAGATTTACCGGATATGTCCTAAAGGAGATGGGCTGGTAATCTCAGTCTACTTCATCAAGGAACAATGTGCCCATGTCTACAACTAAAACATGCCTATAATGTCAGCTTGTCTCATCACTGGTGACCTAAATTTAAGTTGAAAATACAAAAAAAAACCCCACTCTCCTCTGAAACATTCACCTATTCCAGCAACTCTCAGCTCAAGTATTTTTAAACATTTGTGGTAAGAACTAATACTATGAGGCACTGAAGGGGCCTGAGCAATTTCAAAGGGGAGGACATGCTGAGGTATAGCTACCTGAGCGGGAAACCATTCCACTGACTGTATTGAAATGCTTCCACTCCCTCCTTCCATATGTCTCCAGGATCTCTTCGGGTGTCATGCTCTTTGTACCATGGCTTGCCCTATTTGATAGATTAAGTTATTTATATTAAAAAAAAAAAAGGAAAAGAAAAAGGTGGAAAACAGTCAAACTACTACTAGAGGAAAGTAATACATTGCAACCGAATACTAAGGTGCGTGCAGGTTGATCTGAAGTAACTCTCTTTATAACTTAGAAGCTTCCCAGGACGTAAGCTTTTATCACATACACTACAGTCCTCGATAAAAGCCCTACTACACAGAGGTTTGGTTGGCTGGGGGCACGGCCACTGTGCCTCACCTGCTAACGCAATCACTCTGTATTGCTCGAATGTTCTCAATTGTGTGAGGACACTCGCTATACTTGAACTACCAATATACACTGCACAATAAAACACAGTGCAGAAAGACTATACATTATTCTGAAGCCTGGTAACATTCACAGAGTGCAGGCAGGGCAGAACTATGGAAAAGTGCTAGTTTGAGCCCTGCAAGCAGCTGTGCAATACAGAAGTACGCACAGGCCTTTTTAGGAATTAAAAATCAACTAGCCTGACCATCAAACTGAGCCCAAAAAGAATGCACAGACTCCAGTTTTGAAGCAAATGCAGGCAATGCTAGGAGAAGTAATCCTGCACCACTCTTCCCTTTAATGTGATATATCCTCTAGTCTTGAATTCTGCATTTAGTACTCTGAAATTCATAGTACTAAATTAATTTCAGGATACACAGCAGAGACTCACAGGTATTTCTTCCCTTCTTTCAATGAGATCTAATTTTCCCTAGCCTCTTCAAGTTCCTCCTCCCACACACATCAGAAAAAAAAAAAGTAGAGTCTATCTTCAGTACTAAATTACACAGATCTACATTTTGGAAAAAAATAAGGGGAAAATAAGACTGGGATTGACATGCTTTAGATATATTTACTTTTCAGATTTGTGATTCAAAATAGCAGCCTTTAAAAAAAAAAAGAGGGAAAGAAGAACTAAGGATGTACTGAAATGATGACTGAAGGCAAAATACAGATTTTAAGACAAAAAACCCCAAAATTTTGAAAGCGAATGTGTCAATTTCTGTACTTAATTTACCTCAGGTTATTTAAATTACATGTTGTAAGCCTGCATAATTTTGAACATGTATGGTAGAAAGATAGTAGTGCTCCCGTCATTAGCACTGACTCACAATCCAGAGAAAAACCTTACCCTGGAGCCTAGCAGAACTGGACAAATAATACACTGGTAGCCACTGAAAAAGTGAATTTACTTTCAAGACCAGGATCCCCTCAGAGCCTTAGATGTTTATTAAAAATGATATATTCTTTACTAGCAGAAACATTACGGAAAGACTGCATATGAAAGATGAAGAAAAACTGAGAACCACCAAAGAGTATTTAGAATTTCACATGTAATAAATGAATGCATGCCGACATTAGTATTTTAAATAACAAAACTGAGAGACAGCTTTCAGAAAGAGGATAAAATTTTGGTGTTTCTTTAACAATATGAACTTATTGTTAATATTACCTTAAAACTGTTCCATCTTCTGCAAGTTTCACAAAGTCTCCTTCTTCAATGTCCAACACCAAGCCTTTACAACTAAGAAAAATTTTATTTTAAGGAAGAAACAAACAATTAATGTTTTCAGAGGAATGCCTTGTTATATATCAGAACAGTGAAATGCACTTACAGAAGCTATACAAAGATGGTACACAAAAGCAGCGAAGTCACAACCCTTCAAATACTTCCATGTTTGAACAATGCTCTCTATATGCAAATACATATTACTACAGTGAAGTGAGGACTGGATTTCACTTATGTAGCAAATTCCTACTAAATAAATCCAGTTCCATTGTTCAGTTAGTTCAGTGACTATTCATACAGGTAAGGTTGGAGGATTAAAGTCCAAACATATACAACTAAGAAATGTAATATTTAAGCCACTTCTACTAAAGAAATGTATTTTTTCTTGGTGGTAACTCCCCTACTTACTAGACTGACAACACCAATTATTGTTATTCCAAAGGAGGCAACTGAATATCCAAGGAACACATGACGCAAAGGCATTGCCATGCTAGCCAGCACTAACAAGGTGAAGAGCTGACAGCGTAGGACAGACATACTACATGAGTTTCTAACTCTCCTAGTAGATCCGTACCTTACAGATAATTGAATCTACATTCTCCTAGGTTGTTTGAAAAATGAATTCAGAGTTCAGTGGCTAGAATAATAATGAACAAACAAGACTGAAAAAGTAATGCCACCTTCATCCTCTGTTATAAGGTACCCAAAGGAAAGAAGATATGCCACGAAGGCAGTATGCAGACCCCAGCCTTTCACAAATGAGACCTGGGTCAGTAGTGCTGACACACCGAGTACCAGAACTGCAGGCTTGCAGGTGCATGTTAATGAAGCCCCAGCTCCATTAAGGCACCAAGGCCCAGATATCCAGACCTTAATAAAGGATTTCACGCACCAGAAGCCTGAAAATATGAGAAATATAGATACATTGCTTGTCACAAGAAAGCTGAAATCCATCTGGTTGGAAACTGTCCAGTCAGATACTGAACTGCAAAAACAACCAAAGCCATTCCAACAGTAACGCACACGTTACTAGAAACAAAAAAACACAAACCAAACCCTGCATTTCTCTCCTAAAGCACTCAGTGACTACTTCGCCTTCAAGCCCCCATCCCCTCGGCCTAGACAACAACCTATTAGAGTTGGAAGATCAGAGATTCACGTTCAAGCTCCTGCTCAGAGACCACTGAACTTGAAGCAGCAACTCGCATTTTGGCCTTTTGCACCACAGCTTTGTGCCCGACGTGCCATCCCAGGGCTGCCTCCTGGCACATCAACTTTCCTTGGTTCCTCAGCAGGCTGTTGGGATTATTCTGCCTTACACAAACAAAACCACATCTGTTGAGATAAAAAGTACTAAATTCTGCTGGTTACCGGATTTACCAGTTGAACTGAAAGTAGCAGAAGGAGGTATATAAACTAAGAGAGTAAGTCAGACTAGAAGCCTTGTGCCTAGACAGCTAGAAGCACAGACAAAGCAAGCTTGGATGCTCAGCTCTCTCTTCAAAATACCACTTTAGAAGCATCTCATGATAAATACTTGTTCGAACAAGTATTTAAAACCGTAATTTTGCATTTATCTAATGGGCTTGACAATCATAACAACAGCCACCTAATAAGAAGCTGTTTTCCAAGCTTTGTAAAAGTTGCAGCATAAAGGAAGTTATGATGAAAACTTCTGTTATTTTCAACATACTCACCAGAAGTCTAAGCTGTCTGGAGCTAGAGTCAGCAAGTCTTTGTCGTAACCTTTCTCCGTTACTAGGTACTCAGCAAAACTATCATATATTAGCTACAAATGAAAAAACAAATGCATTAATCACATTGATTAAGTGAGACCAATGATACTGTTTCCCAGGAAAGCAGCAAGATGCGAGCGTTAGTGCCTCCCAAGCAAAATCAAACCAGGACCTAGGGGCCCTGCCCCACTGACTCCGCTACTGGGGAAACAGTGCCTGAGGGTGTTTCTGTCAAGGCTGGAAAACAGCTCAAGATGCTCACACAGCAGTTCTGGTGCAATGTGTCTAGCACAACCAAGTTTACAGCATTCTACGTTACCGCCCCTGTGCTTCAAGACTATTGGGGAACCAAGACGGTAAGTACCTAAGGCTGGCCGCTACTCTCCCCTCCCCAATCTTTTTTTGATTTTAAAATTTAAGTGTCACAGCTACCAAGCCCCAACAGGCAGCTTCTGAATCAATAAACAACTACCCTCACAGGACATTATCGAAGTACCCAGAGGAACATGTTTTGTAGGAAACAGGCAACCACTAAGTAAATTGTTACTACTTATAAGTTCAGAAAGAACACTGCTAAAGCCTGATACATCAGTCAGTGATTTATTAATGTACAACTTTACCAGCACATTACAAGATCTACATAGATGCTGCCAGGTCCTTAAAGACCATACAGAAATAGTCATTGCTCCCTTTTTCTCATGGTTCTTTCATTAAAGCTGTTCCCTGGCCTTTATTTCTTAATTAAAAAAGCTGCTCTTGGAATGAATATGAATGTCTGAGGAAGACTAATATGAAGGCCAACACTGAAAGAGTAAGAACTAAGTGCATCTTCAGCTGTGCCTGTGAGCTTTTAAAAGAAGAGAGAACTAAGTTTCTTAAATGTTTTTGGTATCTTCTCCATTTTGTTCAATGCTTGGAGGGGTTTTTTTTTCCTCATATTCTTCTAGCTAACAATTGTGTAATGGTCTGCCTTCATTGGACAAAATCCTTATCAGGAATAACATGCCGCTGCAAGCTGTAATGTGCGTGGCATAACAGACAGAACACGGAAAGTAAGCCCAGCGTTGCATAGTTTCTAGCAGGAACTTATGAGGACCTGCATTTCCCAACTTGCTCCTACTGGCCTCTCTTCTGCACGAAGGATGCCTCTCTATAGAAACTCAAGCACAGTCAAAGGAAGCAACGCAGTTTTTCAAAAAAGGCCGCACCGAACCATACCCATTCATAAACGGGGCACCTCATAAACATCTGTTTCTACACCAAATTTTGAAGCATTTTTTAATCGGTGTAGGAGTCTAGCGTGGCGCAAAACCCGCACCGCTGAATGAGGGCAACACCGAGCGGGGAGAGGGGCACCACGAGCACCCGCGACGCGAGGCGGCTCCGCGGCAAAACCCCGGCACCGGCGAGGAAGGACGGGGCGGCGACGGACCGTCACGGAGCGGGAACCGTGCCCGTCCTAAGGGAAAAACGCGCCAAGGGCGGGCAGCACCGCGGCGGCGGCGGCAGGGCCAAGCCCGGGATGCCGAGCGCCCTCAGCCCAGGCCTGCCACTGCCAGCACCCACAAAGTTTGCAGAGGTC
>Ga0065711_1004541_pt1 | contig 26934 bp, 13 predicted proteins | sample Hoacrofraction12_FD_59098 | JGI IMG/M metagenome (GOLD analysis project Ga0065711, IMG submission 59098) | Hoatzin crop microbial communities from Cojedes, Venezuela - Epithelial fraction 12 v2 (version 2) | ecosystem: Host-associated > Birds > Digestive system > Esophagus > Crop | place... | reverse complement strand
ACATGAGGAAGAACTTCTTCCCTCTGAGGGTGACAGAGCCCTGGCCCAGGCTGCCCAGGGAGGTTGTGGAGTCTCCTTCTCTGGAGATATTCAAGACCTGCCTGGACGAGGTCCTGTGCAGCCTGCTGTGGGTGACCCTGCTTCGGCAGGGGGGTTGGACTATATGACCCACAGAGGTCCCTTCCAACCCCGAACATTCTGTGATTCTGTGATTCTGTGACTTCAGTGTGTGCAGAAATCTGCTGTTACAAGATGTTGGTACCCTCTTGGCATCATCTGCATGGCTGCAAGTCTGCAGCAGAGCTGGAGAGAGAGCAGAACATCTTCAGACCACCTCTCCTTACCTCAGCCACAAGACCATCTTAACACTATAAAGTGTATATATTAGCTTAAGCAGTCTGTATTTACTTAGGCGATATTTATAATATGTCTTCCTGTCCCCAGTGTTTTCTTTACAGATTTTAATGAGTTTCAGGACTGTGAATATAAAGAGCATATAAATATGACACTCAGTCCTGACTAAAAAATTATGACCAGTAATTTCATAATATCCTACATCAAATTTTGAATTAATTTGGAGTTAACATTGTATATCTCACCAATGTTTGGTTGTACAGTTGATGAAAGCTGGAGTCTTTCCCACTCTGTGGGAGGTTTTGCTCTTCTGAAGGTCATTTCCACTCATATATCACCTATGTTAAAATGCAAATGGCTTAAACATAATTCAAGCAGGGAATGTTCTGTGATAGAAAAAGCAAAGCTGTTTCAATCAGCATGAAGCAGCAATTCTGTAAAACCGAAATGAAAGATTTCAACAGCTTTGTTTTGTTACAGTATGTCAGCATCATGAAATACCACTACTACTGACATGCCTTCTTACACAGCAAAGAAAGAATATTGACTGGAAAAATCCACCAGATTCTGAATTATTAGCAAAATTTTAAAAAGTCATAAACAAATTTTCTGATTTTGAAAAAGCACTTTGGGATTTTCAATTATGTTACATGAATTTAATGAAAAAGATGTTCCAAGGAAATAGATTTTTCTTGGGGGAAAAAAATCGTAATATCATTTTGCTACCTAAAGCATACGTTACTCCAAGAGAAGTAAGCAGTATGCAATTAAAAATGCCATTTGCAATGCAATCACAATTCATCCCTCTCAGCTTTGTTCATCTTGCAATTATCAAACGTCTTCACCCAAGGCAGCCTTAACCCTGCCCAAGTGTGTTAATTTGATGTAATTCTGTAAAGCGCTGTTCTTTTTAATTTTTTTAAGTTAAAATTGGTGCAAAATCAAAAATCTGTTTCTGCTCAAATGCCCAAAATGTCATTTTTTTCAGAACATTCAAAAGGACTTTTTTTCCTAAATTAGTTTGTTCTGTGTTATAGTAAGCCCTTTTTTGCTTTAGTCAGCATTGTTGAACTGTTTATGAACATTTTTATAAAAAATTTTAAAATTTTTTTATTTGATTTACTGGAAAACAAATTATGGACTTTTTTTGTATCATATGAAATAAATATATCATTAGCTATTTAACAATATTTTGGTTATGTAATGTATGTGAAGGGCAACATTATTAAGAAAAATGAGAAGTTTGGGGAGTAATGTTGATATTCTATATCACTGGAAAGGGCCCTCTTAGCCCTTTCCACTTCAGTAAAATAGAAAACAAAGAAAGAAAAAAAGCTCATGGTCTGTAGTGTTAATGTTTCGTGCAAAGGTTGCCTGTGATATTTCCACCATGTGGGAATGAGAATTTGTTTCTATAAGGAACATATCTGTTTAACTAGAGAAGATTAAACACCCATGAGAAAAGGTGACAGAACTATAAAAGATGGCCCAATTTATAAATTTAATATAGACATTGCAGAGAAATTAAATCATCCACAGAATCACATTTAATGTGTTAAGTGTGAATATAAATTGCATTTGAAAATGTGAAAGAGGTGTTAAATCTCTGTCTGTTGTAACTGCAATTATCAGATTATTTAGATAATTAAAAGATAGTGCAACCGATAGTAGGAGGAGAAGCAGCCAGTGCTTGGCTTCTAGGAGTCATTCTGCATTCATTAATTAAATTGGAAAGACTAAATTGATTACGTAGATGACATTCATAAAATGCACATCTATGAAATGATATGTCTGGCCTCGTAATGACGCGTGGCTACGCGAGCAAGCCGTCTTCGAAGTCGCTGTCCGCTGCCTGATTCTGAACCAGAGAACGGTGGAACGGGAGCAAGGCACTGCTGTTACAAGCAGCAGGGATGCTGTTCCAGTCACCAGAGGCAAAGGACAGACACAGGGGAAATTTTAAGAACCAAGCAGGAGGCATTATTACTACTGCTACTCCTACTATTATTATTAAGATGAGTTCAATTTTGAGGGGTAAGAAAGCAAGACTTCTGGCATACATTTCTCTTTTCAGGCCTGAAACAGAAGCAGTAAACTTCAAACTAAGCAGCACACCAAACTGAAACTGAGCTGCCGTTAGCTTTTGGAGGTATCTCCGCCAGGATTGATTTGTGGGTGGGTTCTACACAAGCAGAATAAAGGAGACATGGAGACATAAATTCCTCTCCGAACGTGGAACAGCATCTAGCCCAGATGTATCTCGTTAGTTACAGGTACTGATAGCGATAGCTGAAATTAATCAACGAGGATTAAAAATTTGAAATCAATCTTTTACCCAAACCTCAAGCCAAATGAGAACATTGGTCACACTGGAGTAAATCCACTGACTTCAGTGGAACTATGCTGATTAACACAAATTGATTTCTTTACCCAGGGTTCTTTTTTCTTCTTTTTTTTGGTTTGCTTTTTTTTTTGAGGCATGAAATAATATGGGCTATATTTCATGTGCATTTCTCTTTGTAAGGGCTATTGAAATTGAAATTCTACAGATTTCAGTAACTTGTAGCAAGCTTCTAACTAAAAATCCCTAAAATCATACAGGAAAATTTTCCATTCTCCTGAACCTCACTTTGTCACTTATGCCCGTATGACACTGACGAAATATTATCACAAATAGCCACTAAATCAAAATGCTATCTACTTGATATGTTTATGCTTTCATATGTACAAAGATCACTTAGATGAAGAGCAAATTTCCTTAAAAAAAAAACAACCAAAAACAAGTGTGAATGAAAACATGGCCATTTCCAAGCAAGTTGGGAAATGTGTGAAATGACTGAATGGGTGTTTAGTGGTTAAACCACCAGCAGCCCCTGTGGGTACAGATGGCTGCTAACAGCAAAACGACGCAGTTATGGTCAAGGCTTCTTCTGCCTGCATGCTTAGAGGCACCAGAGATGGGGAGGGGAGCACGAAAATCAGCTGTGGGGGTGGATTCAAGTAGGTGTCCTTGCACAGGGGAGAAAACTCAGTCTCAGCCACCTACACTTTTAGGCTGACAGGATAGGATTAATAGTATCTAGCCTTACCTGGTCAACTAGGTTATCCCTATGACAGAGGAAACATGAAGAAGAATTTTGTCAGGACCAACCCATTTAAACATGTGAAAGGCTAGACCACCCTTGGCAGGTGCCCACCGCTCCCTTTCAGCTTTGGAGTGCGAGGGAGTGGCTTTGGCTACGTGCTTGTGTCTTTGGTCAACGAAAGTTGGGTGAGTTGAATCCCATTATTATTCATTTTTTCGGTGTAGACGCTATAATAAACAAAAGTGAGAACACTATAGATGTCTGGACAGATGCTGAATATTACCTGAAGGGTGGCAAACAGTTGGTTAATGCATTCTCAAAATAAAAGAATACGTTGCTGATCTGTGTTAAGGGGTTTTTTCCTTTTCTGAAAATCTGCAAAGTATTACTTCTCAATTTTACTGCATACTGTTCAGTTCTGCAGAAGGATTCCCTTAAGTCAAATATGATGACTTTTTTAATAACACGGACTTTTTTTTAGGGTCTTTTTCATTTGTGAGGTTCTCCCCATATGGAGTATCTTAGGAAAATGAAGAAGGCCAGCTCCAACAGCACTTGAAATGACGGAGGCAAAATTCCCGTTGGATTCAGCCAGGGCTGAGGACAGACCGTGGGATCTGGATGAAAGTAATGATCATTCAAGCAGATGTTACAGATGAAAGTGTTTGCCAGCACCTTCCCAGTGGCTTGATCTATTTGGCTCTGTATATTGCAAATTGTAACCATCCCAATGAGCAACTTGCTGAGCAAAAAAAAGCAATGGGATATCAGCTACCTCACAGGCAGGTACATACAGACTGTTTTGATAGTCATCCAAACGGCACTCGTTTGAATGCGAGTAACAGTATTTCAGAAAGATGATCCTAATTATTCCTTGCAGACTCTTTTGACTCCCTTATAGATATGACAGTGATCCCCTTTCGCTTGAAATTCCTTTATTCATCAAATTTTATGACTGTTTCCATTCTCAGAGATAAGAAAATTGAAGACACCAGCCATAAACTGTAAGTGTATTAATATCCAGGTGGACTTTTTCAATTTTCAAGACGAAATGTACTGCCCTGTTTACAAAGTGTAAGGAACTTGCCATCTTTCAAACCGTTCCTAGAGGCTGGTCGTTTTCATTCAGCTGAATTTGCAGTCAGAAGACGCGAAGTGTACAAAAGTACTAAAAAAAATTTGCAAAACTCACTATCCCAAAGGACTAAGCCATCCCTCAGGCTTAAATATTCATCTGCACTGTCCTGTAAAAGGAGATACAGATAAGGAAGGGGCAGTGCTATCACTTCCTGTGGGAATTCAGGAACTGGTGTCAGAGCTGAAAAATGCTTAATTCTATGTATCAAACGGAGTTATTCATGGATTCAGTGACATAAGATGAAGAAAGTTATGATTTTTCTGTGTAATGCAGCTTTTTAACGTGTCCAAGTACAACATTTCTTCATGACTTTAATTATGTGCCGTTAGTAACTTATTTACATTCCATATAGATTAGGAAAAAAAGACCTTTTTTGTCCTTTTTTTTCGATTGAGTTTAAACAGTTGAATAGTCTGTGTATAAGGAATTAGAGCTATCAAATCATGACATCTTTTCCAAAAGAAATGTGGCAGTTCAATGCTTTTAAAAATAGCGTCGCTCTCTTGGTGGGTATGTTTCTGGTGCTGTAATAACATTCTTTTTCATATACTGAAGTGCTGAGAACTTTGGCAGTTTCAGATCCCCAGGGTTCAATATATCCTCTCTTCTTTTCTTTTTTTTTTTGTTTTTCATTTAATTTACTCTGGGTTCACACACTCGTTGAGTTTAACTTTGGGTTCCTGGGCTCACGCAAACTCAAAAACTCAAAGCAATCCTCAACCATAATCACAAGTTATCCATGGTTTGGAACAAAATAGTAAACTGTGGAGCTCGAAGGGAGGATTAACTTGACAGTCAATCTATACTTTGTAAATTTAGCCGGAGTTCATTTCGAGGGTCGGCAAAAGTTGGAAAATCTTTTTGACAAATCTGGGACAAATTGAGGATTACTAAGACAACTCAAAACATACCCAGCTCAAAAAAGGTGAGTAATCCCTCCTACATTTCCTTTGTCCCCCAAAAAGCCTCTGAGAAACCAGTTGCTACAGAAAGAAGGGAATTTCACGTGGCTGTGAACTTCATTTAAAAATTTACACAATTCACTCAGATGGGAAATGTTTAATTATTCTTCTGCTGTTTACAGTTTAGTTATTGTATCTGTCCCACATCCAGCTGAAATACTTCTAATTTATTCTTACTTACATTGAATGAAATTCAGGCCTATAATTTGATGCCAATCAAACTGTAAAAAATCTCTCTCAAGCAAACAAATGGGTCTTTATTTGTTGCATCTCTGAAGGCACCTACCTACATTTAACCCCATGTAAGTCATTTTACATTTAAGTCCAGATCTCAAAAAAGTTAAGCCAAGTTAAAAAAAAAACTCTGAAAATGTCCAGTCTTTCATTATTTACATACTTAATGTTGTTTGATTCCGAAACCACAATATAAATATTTTCTTTACAAAAAAATCTGTAAGTATCAAGACATATATAAATATTCTACAGAACGATCAGTGTGCTCTCACCAAAAACAGATGCCTTGAAAATATTTGGCTTGTTTTTAAGAAAAACACTTAAATCATTTTTGAGGTCTAGCCATCTATACATTCAAAGAGCAAGTGCTTTCAGAAGAAATACTTCTAAAATATATATTTATACATATTTCATGTGTATATATGAAATAGAAAGACTTTAGTTAATATTCAGAAAGCGCACTGTGGTGCAGGTGTTTGAGACTTTTCAAAAAAGACTTGGGAACGAGATGAATTTACTCAAATGGTCCCTTTTACAGCAAAGTTTACTCTGCTGTTTGCAGCGTCCCAGCAGCGAATGCCTTCGAGTTCCCTGCTCCTTCCAGGACACAAAATACCTACAAGCCGGCAGGTCGGGACGTGCCGGCGTCCTCGGCGCCGGAGGAGCCCGATCCAGGGAGACGGCCAGTGGGGCGATGCTCGGGCTGCCCACCCAGGCTCGCTGCCTCCCCGGGCTGCCAGAAGGGAGGTCAGACCAAATTGGAGCTGGTCCTCCCACATCTGGGGGAGAAGCTGGGTTTCTTGCAGTGCTTGGCCAACAGAACAGGTGCCAGAAAGAAAATAGATGTGTGCAAGTAAGCCTTCTGTTTGGTAATTATTTATCTGGGTCAGCTGCTCACTGAGGAGCATGGACTTGAACTTGGCACCTGTCCCCAGAGCAGCGTGAGTCAGTCCCATGCAGCTTCGCTTTTTACTGGGATAAAACATCGTTCCAGTATTCCACTAATTTAAGCATATGAATTGTTTTCTTCTTCTGGCTTATCTTTCCTTACTTTCCTAAGTTTTCCATGCTTTGGGAGCACTTAGTGATCTACTCCGCAATGTGGTCTCTTCTTTTTATTATTTGCTATGTTTATTTTTGAGGTAGCCATGTCAGGTCTCTAGTCGCTAAGCTACAGCACAAGTAACAGGGCCTTATCCAGAACCACTCATTGACTGACTGAGGAAATCAGGGCAAAATTCACAGCTAAGTAATTGTAAACAGATGAGGAGGGATTCATCCCTCTTTGATTTGACAGCCTAAAATTTAGATATCTGGTCTAAACTAGTCCATCTAAACTCCTTCTCTCATAAGAGGAGAGCCTTAACTTTCTCTAACAAACAGTTTATTCCACCGCAAGTTAAAATACAGGGTCGTTATAAACTCTCCCTTTCATTTTTAGAGGAAGCATAAACAACTAACTGAAACTTGATGCCCCTTTTAGGTGAAATGAAGCCCACCATTGGCATCTGCATCTGACATGAACCTGGCATGCTCCACGTTCTTTCACTGAAGGGTTTCTTAATAGCCCTGCATGGCACAAAAGCTCTGAGCTGGCTAACAGCGAGCAGCCCCCACTACACAGAAATTTGCAGCATAGTTTTCGTTACACATCTCCTCAGCTGTTGTGAAATACATGACTATAGAACAGAGTAATTATAAAAATGGCTTTCATGACAAATACAAGTGTGTAAAGAAGAGACCTTAAAAGCAAAGACAAATGAACACATGATGAAGTAATTATAAACAGATCACGCTATAGTGCTGTTTGGAAGGAGTGTTTTTCTCTTGGTTCTGTTGATCTAATGAGGCCTGCGAAGCACTTAAACATGGAAGAAGCTTTCTAACACATACTAAGTTGCAGAAGAGAAGCAAGTAATTAGAAAAAATCCTTCCACTGCTGTTTCAACTGAGTACAGTGTTCTTTTTCCATACTTCTAACTTAAATCAAATTACAAAGCATAAACAATACATTTTACATAAAAACCGAATGTATATGCAGAATTATTTTTACCGTGGAAGGCAATGTGCCAGTACTTTCAGTGTGAGATTCAGAAGGTTTTTCTTCTAGTTTTGTCAGAAAAAGTAGTATTGGGCATATACCAGGATTTAACCACATTAAGTTGAAGTACTCTCCAGCCCAGCTGCAATGAAGTCAATAGAGATTATGATTTCGGCTCCTCTGTTCTAAAGGTCCTTGATATTCCAGAGGACAGTTTCCCACTCAGATCTCCTCTTCCAGAAATCATAATCATGTTTTGCCATTTCTCTCTCCAAATTATAGTAAGCCCCAGATTCCCTGTCGTTAACACTCAAGGATATGTGAGGCAGGACCCTCTGCAAGTGGCTTTGTCTATGGCTGCTTGTTTTTTACAACATCAATTTCTGCAAGTTACACAATAGTGTACATATAATTCCAGCTTTTGGGTAGAAGTCAAACATGAGAGTTTTGGTCAGAAAACAGGCAGGATGGTTTCCTGGCAACTTTATGTCATTTGGCTTTATAGTTAAAGTTCAGAATACGTAAAAAGACTCTTCAGCAATCTTAATTACATTCTTAGCAAAGAAAGAAAACAATCTCAAATACTTGGGTTAAATCCTGGAAATTCTAGCAATATGCTATATAATCTCCCAGAAGTGGGTGAACTGTCAAACAGAACAGTGTAAGGAATATTATCATTTCTTTGGCTATGGTCCCTTACCAGAATTTGTGATGTGTTACACGAAGAGCCCAGACCACATGGCACACTCAGTCATTTGTAGAAAACTTTCCACTTCTTCATGCTATGAGACTAATGTTGGGCTGAATTCTCATGGATTTCAGGAGGAAGTGACAGTTGACCACAAATTTGGCTCAGGGATCAACCCTGCTTTTACATCGGGGCCATTCTTTTCTAGAGGGCAAAAAAACATTTTCACGGGCATGAATGGAACAGGACACAAGCATATCTGGGCCATCACTCAAAACTAAATTACCTGCAAAGTGAGATGCGGATAGAAGGGAAGACCATTTTCCTTGTTTCTAATATTATAGTGCATTCTTGTAGAACTGAAATGATCTTACTGCACTAGAGAAAGACCATTCTGCAGGGAGCTTACATCTAAGTCTCATCTAAGTGACAAGAACTGTCATCTCAGTGACAAGAGAGACTAAAGGCAGAAAAACTGCGTTTACTCCATAGTGTCAGCTGCAACAGGACGAGGAATGATTGTCTGTCAAGAGTAAACCATTTCATACTGCGTGTGACTCGGGTGAGATTACCACCTCATTCTCTTCATAAAAATTTGGAAAGGTCTGCTTCCTCCTTGACCGCAACCTTCTCCACCCATCCCCCAAAAGAGAGCTTACTAGAAGCAGAGACTTCAGATGAACAGTAAAACCGTGAGAGTTTACAGATCTTTAAGTGTTTTGTTAATACCAATATAGTTAAAGCAACAGTTGTTTGAAAATTATGTGGATAGGTGTCTATACTGAAACCTAAGGTGGATAACATTGTAAGCAATTAGCTGGATTATTTTTAAAGTGCTAACTCAATATTTGTATCAGCATTTTGTAATACATAGGTATGATTGCTCTGGACTTTCCTGCCTCTTTTGGCAAGTCTGGTAATTGAGAATCTTTTATGTAAAATTAGTAGCAGTTCTGACATTCCTAACGGCTTGACATTTACATTTCCACACTCAGCCATGGTCAGAAGATGCACTTCAGTGCATCCTATAAAATACTGAAGCCTCATTCAGCAAATGCTAGCAAAGACAGCTTTCAAACATGAACTTTGTATTGTCTTACAGAAGGTCCAAATACTGTCATCTTTGTCTATAAAATGTTGCATATAAATTAGAGGTAATTTTGACCTTACATTGCCAAGAAGAATAAATGAGAAATTTATCTGAGAGTTGTAAAGCATAGTATCTAAATATAAAAAATTTTCAAAATGTAATAGTCTACTTTTTAACCCAAATTCATAGAGGAAAAAAAAATATTTCATGGCTGTGTGTATGTATATGTTCTTCAGTGTTAAAAGATTTTAAACCCACAGAATAGCTTAATAGCCTGTAAATCCACTTGCTGATTTCAGTCAATTTTGTCAGAACAAGTTGCAGACTACCCAGAGACTAATGCAATCCTGCAGGTTCTAAGAAAATGTGTGTCTTCATAACTATTTAAGGAATCATTAAGAGCCCAGAGAAAGAGAGAAGACAGAAAATAAGAATTAAGTAGTGACAACGATCCCCAAGATGGTACATAGGGGTTGAATGGCTTGAATACCATGAAAACTACTGCGATTCCTTTGACCTGTCATGTGTAAGTTGAAAGCCAAGATGTGGCTTTAAATTGTCATTTCTTGGATGCCAGGATTCTGACTTTACTGATGCCAATCCCTCAGCATTATACCTTGAGTTTATTGCTTATTGTTCAAGCAGCGTGGGACTTCTTAAACGGTCATTTTCGATCTCAGCAAAACGGGGAGAAGTCAGTCCAGACCTAACAGCTCTGTAAACGGGATGATTTTGTAGCTGTGAGTCTGCTCACTTCATGCTAAGCGTAAGGAAATTTTCCCTAAACTGTATTTTTCTTGAAGGTATTCCACCTCTGTGAGCACAGAAAGAGACTGCATAAAGCTACAAAGTCACCTGGAAAATTCTCAGTAACTGAGATCAAATTTGCAAGCTTTGTAGCTGCTAGGAATCATCAGATTCAAGACCTGGCCTGAAAACACTGGGCAAAATGTCCTCTTCTTGTACTACAAAGTTTACACAATTTCCCTTCCCCCTTGTTTGTGTGATTCAGACTCAGTCACTGTTCTTGCTAGCTGCCTTTATGGGTGGCATATCCTTGAATTGTGTGGGAAATGAGCCCACGCAGGCAGAGGATAGACAAGATGACCTAGTACTTTCATACTTTTAGGTTTGTTTTCGTCTAGCTGTGCTAGCTGACATCATTTGTGGTATGACTCTTCAAATTCCAGGCTCTCTATATATGAGAGATAAATGAGTGTACAAAGCGTTTAGTGGACAAAACACAGAAGCTAACAGTAACTGAAGTCCACCTCCTTCGGCTCCCTTTGTAGTCCATAGAGAGGGAGAAAGTCTCCTTTGGAGGTTATCTGAAGTAGACAGGTATCCTCTGGAAGTGCCGCTGCCCTCAGGCAGAGAATTTTCCCAGAGCCAACATTAGGCTTCATGCATACCTTCCCCTAATTATTGTTTTCAGTTCTTTTGATACAGAGAAATGGTTTAGTCCAAAGAAAACCAGGGCATCTGGCCTTCAAAATGTGGTGGCTGAAGGACTCTGAGTGGGTGCAGCTTGTACGGCCTGAGGTTAGAGAGCGGCTTTGTGGCAGCCAAATGCTGTCTATCCCATGGAAATTCCCAGAGCAGCGCACAGGAAATGTATTTGTCACAAACATCTGAAAAAGATTTTTTTTTTTAAATTACTGATTAAAAAATTAGTTATTCTCATTCTTTAAAAGAAATGAAAACCGAAATATGCTAATACAGAGACCAACTTGTTAAATACAGCTTCTGGAGGAGCAGGTGCAACAGGTCATAATTCAGAAATTTCGAGGCCCATCGTGACAATGCAATCCAGCTGCTGGGAATAAGGAGCTTCTACACAAGGCTGTGAGAGGTAGGGAATTGCAGTCATCCCCAGTCTCAGGAAACTTACTGTTTAAGATCAGGTGCATCATATACTATCCACGCTGGCTGGCCTGAAGCCAGAGAACTTCATCTGATATAGAACTTTCTATAAAAGTTAATTGAGTTCAGCCAATTGTTTCCTCCACCTGATGCAAGCAGACAACTAGCAACAAAATATTTAAGTCTTGTTAGCCTAAAATGAGAGTCTGGGCAGTTCTGAACAGCATTCTTCATCTGCAACTTCTTCTTTCACAACTCTGTGTAAGGTGGGTCTGTCGTTGCCTCAGTGAGCGTGAAACCAGAGACATACACAGAGGCACACAGCTCGGTGTTTCTCACGCGCGAGTGAAATGAGCATCACAATATTCAAACCAATGCAGTAATACATATATAAAATTCCTCTCTCCTGTAGTGGGAGGAGAATTAAGCCTTGCATAAATGCTCCAGTTTCAATGTGTGTGTGAAGTCTGCAAGCTAATTCATAGAGCTTCATCTGCATATGTGGTTATCTGAGCGTGTTTACCCATGTACAATTTTGTGTTATCTGGGCCGGAAAGCTCAGAAGAATGAGTTGTATCTGTATTAAACAATAGCCATTCTTTCTTCGTTCCTTTCAAGGGAGAAGTGTTGGGGGAATACAATGACTCCTAGGAACTTAGCACAGCTGAGCTCTTCAGAGCTGGAAATAACTAATGTCAAAGTCCTCAGCAAAATGAAAAATAAAATACTATTTTGGAAGAAAAGTGACTAGGCTTTTTTGGGGCTGTGTTGGATGAAACTGTGCTTCCTTTTTTACTTTTATCTAAATCCATCTCTATCACAAATCAGAGCAAAAGGAAACACGAAAATATATTATCTGCACATCTTTTCTCTTGCATTTTGGATGTATTTCTCTGTACTGCGACTTGCTTGAACAAGTACTTTTCACTGTAAACACTTTCAATTGTTTATACAAACTAAATGTCAGCCAGTGCTAAATGCTCTTGCAGGGAGAAATATACCAAATCAAAATAATGGCAGATGTATCTCAAGCAATATTAAAGGACTTTAAAGTACAACTGTATCCAAAACAAAAAATCTACATGAAATATAGAAACACATGGTTAATCTGTCACATCTGTTTAGTGAAGTGATGGCCATAATTACTTTCAGTCACCCATGATTCTCATGAACAGAGTCTACTTTAATTTTATGTTCAGGCGTTTTTCCATTTCTCTAATTAGGATTTATTAATGTGTAAACAAGCTCAACATTTTTGACTGTGTGGCCTTGCAGAGAAAATCCTGCATGTTTTAAGCGTATTCATATAGTTGGCCTCCTTGTCGCACTTGTAACCTCCAGCAAGAGCTTGTTAACCAGTGAATTTTTATTTTTTTTTTCCCATAAATAGGCTTTGAAAGAAATATCCATAACTGAACCCTTGATTTGCAGAGCCATCTTTCTGGTAAGCAGAGTGCTGCTGTTTCTCACGCATCCTTTCTTCCGAGTATCCGAGATGGAAATATGTCTGCGTTATATTTTCCCTTCTCCTGTTCTCCACATCATACTGGTAGTGCAGGGAGCATAAAGAGATTTCAGCAGGCAAATGAAACTTCCAAATAAAATTTCCCATGTGACTGTAGCTGGCTGCTGACATAATAATCAGCATGAACTTCATTAAGGGTTACACATTTGTGGATATGGTCTTTTATTCAGCCATCTCTGAAATGATTTCTCTCAAGCACAGAATAATGCAGGCTGAGCACATTCCTTCAGGTTTAACCCTTAAAAGAACTAGATTAGACACAGAATGATTACTTGGTGGAGCTAACGCTAGTGAGAGTCCCTCAAGATAACTTATTCCAGGGCATGAAAAAAAGATTTAAGCGTGCTGCCAGAGCTACTCCCTTTATGGTGTCATCTCAGTGCCCCTTGTTACCAGGCAGAAAATTTCTTTCATGAACATCCACTTTTTTTCAGCGTCCCAGAAATGTGATTTAACGTATGTTCATGACCACCGTTACCGATTAAGAGAGGAAAGCAATAAGTTTAATAAATATTAAATAATAAAATAAATAAATAAAAAATAATAAAAATTAAGTGACTGTTCTACAAGCTCTTGGCTGTGTCAAGGGCTCTGCAATATTCCATCACAGCAGCGAGAGCAGACAGAAGCTAATTCATTAAGGCTGGTGCTACACCTCATATGACACTTCACAGTTACAAGCAAATTTTCTAAGCAAATAAGTTCAGAGTGGTTTGTGGTATTTTCCTCATCTGATTTTATTAAACTTAAGTTTTAACTTCTTTACATTTGCTGAAGCATTATCTACATTTATCTACACATATTCCTATAATGAAGTATCCAGTAGATCCACTGTATAAACTATACAATTACATGCTGTTTTAAGTAAACTAACAAATTATAATTAGAATAATTATCCTGAAAAAAGGCTTAAATTTTGCTATTTAATGAATCATTCTTATTTGGAAAAAGAAAAAATTGTTTATCCCATGCTAAATAATATCACCTCTTGTCTGTCTTTTAAAGATGGCCTTCCTTACGGGCTACCAGTAATTTTAGTTTAGCCAGGTGGTATCCGGTTGCTACAGCCAAGCATTACTTGAACACAATTAGAACTGCTCAAATTCTGTTGATAACAACTTCATTATATGCATGTCAAATTGATACAATCAGGTTGAGACAGAGTTTTCTATATAAAGCAAATGTATTTATACCTGGAGTCCCTCCACTGTCACTGGACTTACACAGTATTTCTAAAGATCAAACCTGCAATTTTGATTCAGCTACTAGGCTATTTTTGAACTACTGCTAGCAAATGATCCTTTCCGTGCCATCATTACCTGCTGATATAGCTCTTAAAATTGACCTAGGTCCTTCAGTCTTTCTGAAGTGTTTTTAAATCTAGACATATTTACCCAGCTTGAGCAGACCGTGAATATTGTTTCTTTCTGAAACTCCACTGACAGAAGGTATCCTTAGTTCATGAGATCAGAAAGAACCCAGGTTATAGGAAAAATACACACCCATTTAACATATGGTGGGCATTTTCTCTGACTACAGTCCCTTTAAAGTTTGCTTAAGGAATGGAAATGAAGTCACAACTTACATCTTCCTGGCCTGCTCAAAGTATTACCAAAATGCTCTTGGTAAGAGAAAGGGAGAAGCAAGGACACTGGTTGTGGTTATCTTAGAGTGAGGATCTGTGATGGGGCACTTAGTGTGGTGAAGTGGGTGGCAAATGCAGTTGAGGAGGGCTTCTAAAAACAGAAAGTTCAAAAGGTGTTAGAAAGATTTAAAATGGAAGAAGAGAAAGCACTTAATGAACTGAGTCATTAGAAGAAACGTGCGCATGATCCTACGCAAATATTTTTGGCAAGAGAAGGGGCAAAAGCCTTTAAACAGAAGATTTTAAAGTCACTTATAAACTTGCCTAGCCCATATCAAACTATTGTGGCTTGCAAACTAGCACCTTTATATTTTTGTTTCACAAGAGTCTTTCTTAACCCGCGCAGAAAAGACCACTGACAGAGAATGCTCAGAATGGGAGCTGGACCACAGAAGGAACAGAAAGCAAATGACTGGGTTTTGGCTGTGGGGGAAAGTAAGCCTATGTATTGTCAGAAAATCACTTACCAAATATGTGAATAAAGTAAAAAAAAACAAAAATGCCCTTTAGATCTTATTGTCTTTCAGACACAGCTGACACTGGCCTCCTATTTCAAGACAAAAGAAAAACCTCTTTCTCCATCCAGCGGCTTTGACTAAACTAATCTTCTACATTTAAGCGCAAAGATACCTGGGTTTTGGTAGCAGCTTCTGTGTGTCCACACCTGCTGTCCAATTCTGACCGTATTTTTGGGTGAAGATTGTGCCAACATCCACGTTTGAGTGAAGAAGCCAGAGCTATACTTGCCGGTGAGTGATTAACAAGCTGCTTTATTTTTCAGTTTCTTTTGCAAATTTGCATGCATTTACACAGCACTTTCTTCCGCGTTAGCTCTCAGATGGCTGGTCCCTTCCATATGTCCTAACCAAGGTATGTGAAAATATTTTTAAACTTACTCTGAATTTTCTGTGCATGTGAATTCTTTCCTCGGGTTTCTTCTTTCACTGATGTGACATTCATGCTATGGGAATTTGTTTGCTTGTTTTAGGTCAGAAGTCTGGCTCCTGAAAAGGTGGCTCTGAGCATTGGCCTTGCTTTTCTACTATTTTGCTCCTGATCAAATCATCCTGGGTATAGACCTGAGTGCACTCTACACAATCAAAAATGTGTTTCATTTTCTGGTGGATCACTGTGGCTGCCAAACACAACCCAAATGGCAGTCTGAGGAGCAGTGTCTCCTAACGTGAACAGAGAATGTGCAGAAATGTTTCCTTCAGGCACCTGCCAGAAACCTGTTAATGCAGCATGTGTAGAAAAATATTTGGCAACAGTCGTTTCTTGGGTAGTGAGAAATGTTGCCATTAAAGATATTTGCTTAATTTCTTTGGTCTGTGCATAAAAAAATGCCTCAGTCAATTTTTTTTTTCTGCTGTGACCATTTAGTGTACCTACTCAGTTAATACTTCTGGTCATTTTAATAACTCTTGGACAACGTTTTCTCATTTATTTTGCCTCTGCTTAAAAATAAAATACTCTTACACAAGTCAGGAATTCTGGGCTCCTGGTAACACTTTAGCTAAAATCATCAGATGAACACATTTTTAGCTCATCAGTGGATACCTTTTTGCTTAATAGCAAACAGTGAAAAGAAAACGAAGTTCAACGTGCCACAGAATGCTTCTTCAGGTGCAAACTGTCTATCCTGAACAGGCATGATGTGCTATTGGAGATCCAGGTTGTCTCGGCACTCACGGCACTGCCTGATCACCTGGCTGCTCAAACATGCCAATAGGATCCGTCAGGCTGTGGTTATCTACTGCAGCTTCCAGACAGCAGCTAACAACTAACCTGGGCCAACATCTCCTCCCCAATCTATCCTATCTCAGCTCCTTGGCCTTAATGGGATGAGATGCGGGTGGCCGACAGCAGAATGTTTTGATCTGAGTGAAATGTAAGTAGCGACAGCAGCCAGATGCTTGCATACCTGATCACCTCAATTAATATCTCTCTGCAGATAAATTTCGTTTCACACCAAGGTAGAATTTGCTTCTTTGGTCCTACACAGGATGTGGCTGGGATGTGTTTCTGAAATGATGCGACATCTTCTGCCATTTAAGGTCATGGATTAGTACAAGGAAAAGCACTGAAGAAGGTTCAGAGCAGAATTATCAATCAATCAGAACAAGAACGGCATCTGCGATTACTCGTGGGGGGACCAAAGTCACAAGAACCATTAATCCTCATGCTTCAGGACAGAATTGAGCAACAGCTGGAGCCAGGAATAATTTTCCTCTATGACAGAGCATTGCCCAATTTTGTGTATTAGGGTGCTTTATGTCTAAATTTGAGATGGCTGACACCCACCCAGTTGAAGACAGAAGGTCAAATTAGATGGTCCTCTGGCAGTTATTATGTTTATATAATGATACAGCCACTGTTACAATTCCAAGCCGTCTCTGGCATTATGTGGGCGTTAATGGCTGCCTCTCCTTTCTTTGTTGTCCATCTGCTTTGGATAACCTGGAAATCAATACCAGTTGAGTCTGTGGTTAAATCTCGTACTGACAAGGGGCTAAACGAGGATATGGAAGTGCAAGAGACCGTGCAACAAATAAACATCTTCCGCACAGCCCGCTTACCTTCACCATTACTCTCTAATTAGCAAACACCCTCTGCTAGGAAGAACCCTCTGCCAAAAAAATAAGTTTCAGTGGCTACGGAATAGTTGTATCTCTGTGATTAGCTCTCGGGTGAAGAGCTAGCAGGATTTTCATGAACCTTAAAATGGAAATGATGAAAATGTCAATTCAGGTAAGACTGAGAGAGTAACTTAAATATAACAGTTATGGAGGTTCAGTCCTGTACTCTGCTCTTCACAAAAGAAAACCTTGATGATGTTGATTATTCAGTTCATTGTGTGCGCAACCTTATATGAGACAGAAATGCAAATTCAGTGCTAGACAATTTGATAATATTGATAACACAAGGAAACTGGGAAAAAGAGAATTCAGTTTCCCCCAGGTATTTCCAGTCTTGCAAGTGTGCAAGGTTTTAGGTTTTATGTTGCTGACTCTTGAAGACAAGGGAGCCACAGCCTGTTCAGAACACTACCACAATAGGGAAATTTTTAAATTCTGTCCCACTTCAAGCTCATCTATCGAACACTTCTTTTACCTTAAGCCTGACTTCATCTCTGTCTAGTCTGAGCAGTAGCAGCCAGACTCGCTCGTTGCCCAGTGTGGGCACAAAAATCCTGAGCAAAGCTCTGTGCTGATCTCGTGTGACAGCTGCCTAAGTCTGCACTTTTGACGATGATCGTTTTAGTCTCTACAGTCACTTTACCAAGTGTTTCTTGGCTTTCATTCTGCTTTTTAAGGGTAAAATTTAATTCTGTGTAGATTGTAGAATCTTTACAATAACAAAAAATATCTTCCAAATTATTTATTCTTTAGATACAGTATTTACATAGGAGATGACTTTGAGTGCTGTTTCTGAAGAGGAGAATTTTAATCTCTAGAAAATGGCTATAGTTATGCAGAATGTACATCCTGTTATCATGGTAATAGACGTGAAATAAATTTTATGCTATAGAAAACTATTTACTGAGAATTTTCCGAGTAACCTGAAGCAATCTTCCTGCAACAGAAGACCAGGACAAATTGAAGCAACATGAATTTAAATACATTTATAAAGTCTCCTTGTATTTGATGGTCTCTTTTCAGTGGTTGCAGTGAACAGAAATAGAATCAAAGAACTTCAAGAAATTTGTAAATAACATAGATGGTTCCCCCATAAATCAAGCCTCTTTACATTTATATAACGTATTTTGTTCAAAGTATTTCCAGGAAAGCTGTTCTGAAAGTCTGGAAATCAAGTCTTACTTTATATTCTTCACATTTCCAGTTTTAGGTTTTTCAGAATTGAATAGTTGAGTGCTTGAGGAAAAGCATTGAGAACTTAATTTTAGTAACCTTTAAAACACCCTATAGAGGACATGTAATACAGATTATAAAGTTGTTTATGGTGTAAATTACAATTTCCAGCCAATAACCTGCAGAGAAAGATGGACCAAACTTAAGAATGTTTAAATGAAAATATTCTCCCGATTTCTTTCTGTGCATCACATACAGAGAAAAGGAAAATTAAGAGGACTAAAACTCAATAGCAAATTCTTTTTCTCTCCCTCTTTTTTTTTTTACCATTGTGGGTATTCATGTCATCTGTTCTGCATTAGATGTGCACCTCTTAATACATTCTCTAACCAGTTCTTGTGAGAGATAAAGGGAGTTTGAAAGGAATTGCGAAACATAAAGACACTGGGAGGGACATGAAGTGAAAGATGGACTCATCATAAATCAGAAATGATAAGAGGTTTTGGAGCTGTAGAAGAACAAGCTTAACACATGGGAGGTGCATTCTAACTGAAGTCTTGCTCCTTCATATCCGTGCTATCTTCCGCAAAAAAGTGGCATATGGAAAGCAGTAAAGTCACGCTTATATGGCATTGATTTATTTTGGTTTTGCTTATACTTTGCCATTTACATATGTTGACTTTGCAGCACCACGCTGCATAAGCCTCCATACTTTCCACAGTTCTTGATTTACTCCAAGAATATTTTATTGCCTCCATGTACTTTCTAATTATAAGCTTCTAGTTATAAGGCTAAGTGGCATCTCCTTAAAGTGAGTTCTGATGAATAACTAACTGTATTAAGTGATATCAGCTGTTTTTATTTAATTTATCTATCACAGACTTACTTTAGTGTTGAAAGGAGGCTTAAACAGCTTGTATACATAAAGCCAGGAGTTTTCAAGGAGGAAGATTAAAAAATTTGTACTGACATATGTTCTCAGGCTTTTTAGAAAACTTCAAAGACAACAATTCCCTGAAATGTTCTGAAGCCCAAGTCAGAGAGAGCTATACTAATACTTGAGTGCCTGTTTCTCAAACTGACCAAGACCAGTTTATTACATCCATACTTATTACCTTTAACCACTTGCGTCACGTTATTGATGCTAGCTGGAACACTTCGCAATTAAGTCAAATAAACACACACCTTTATAAAAGCAGAGGTACATTATATGTGCAAATAACTACTCTGGTTTGACTCTTAAGATAAATAAAATGAAATAAACGAATAGTAACAGAGAAAAAATTATGGTTCAGGTTTTTTTAATCAGTTCTAATTATTTTCAATATTAATAATTCCATTGGGTGAGCAGTTAAAAATAATTACGCCCTTTGTAATGAAAATCTAGTTTTACTGAGTCCAACACTGAAATAAGTGTGTGCAAAATACTTTGTGACTATGAAGAAGCAGCTCTGTAGATATAGGGATGATATCCTTTTTCTTCCTCCTTTTGGCCTTGCTCTGTAACATATTCCCCATAAGGCTGGGTCCTACTCAGACCTATACTGAGACTCAACTTTGTAATTCTTCCACTCTTAAACTACAACTCTTGACCATGGTAACATGTGCCAATCACATTCACTAGGACAGCTGATCTGGCTTTAGCACCTGCAAATCTTTCCTTCAGGGTGGGATTACTGCTGTACTACGGGACAAAAGTCTTGAAGGAATTTAGTGAAGAAATTTAAAGTATTAATTCCAATGTACGCAAGACTGTACACATCTACGTTCCTTCTTTACCTATGATGTCAGTCATTCTTACCTTGCCTCTCTCTGCTGTATAGTTTGGCTTCTCCTAGCCCTATGACCTGTATTCTGCTTGTCAGAGAAGGCATCTCATTGCTAAAATCAGACAGTTCTTCTCTCTAGTGCCTTCAAGCCTACTTGGAGTGGTTTGAGTAGACTACTGATGACTGAGAGCTAGGGTATAAACCAGCTAAGATGGTATTCTTCTGCTTACTGCATACCAGCCCCTAATCCTAATGATAAAAAAAAAATCCCAAACTGAACAAAAAAGTCATACAAACATATGGAGCACATGCTATCGCTAACTTAGAGCAGATTCAGAACTAACCCAACACACATTAAAAAGATGTCTTTTGGATCATTGCAAGTAAATAGAAAACCACTATATGGAAATTATTTATTCATGTGACATTTAACAATAGCCTTGTTTGGAGTGGCTAACAGATATGAGAGTTATGTTAGGCCTCGTTCAGATTACAGCGAAATCAATCAATGAAAGAAATGTAGAGTCTTCACAATAGAGATGATAGGGCTTCTGTGTCAGGAAGTCAGAGACATGCTTCAGGAGATTTATGCTCGTCCTTGCTTGAACTAACGCATGTAAACCACACAAAGGAAATAGCCTAAAATTAATTAATTCTGACTCTGACTGTATGTGCTTCTTAATGAAAAATACAGTGCAATTCTGAAAAATTACGTAAAGACAGTTTAACGAACTCTAGCCTTTATTTCACAGATTGCTGTATCTCTGTGGTCATATCCTTAACTGTTTGGTCATTGAAACAGCACTTCTACAGCTGCCATGCTGGTAGGCACAGTGAAGACACTGGTATAGAAAAGGCAACTGGACTTTCATGGTCTCTTCATCTCTTCCTCAGGAAGCAGCTGGATGACTTGGTGGGAAGGAGGGACAAAGATCACCATTTTCATGTCTTTGCCAGTATCCCCACCATGGCTTCTTCAGGCAGTGTTGTATTTCTAAACTGGCTAGAAAACTAAAAGCAAACAAGGATGCTCAGGTATAAGGGCCCCATCATTTGCTAGACCTCTGAGGTGGCTGTATGTGAACCATTCCTGGGCTGGGAGACGTATAACCTCATTACAATGGCACTGTTACCAGGAGCCGTCTTGCAGTCAGCCACTTACACAGCTCTGGGGCTGGAGCTTGCTTGTGCCCCCATGTTTCTAGACTTTATAGAAGGTTTAGCACACATATACAAATTTTGTGGCTGAGTAGCTTAAATTTTGTGGCAGAGTAACCTATCTTGGCCTTAGTCAAATTCTTGACTCTGAATGTATTTGTTCAAAGAATCTGAGACTTGGATTTATATCTTAATTTTTCTGCAAGACCTACTTCTCAGCTTTGCTAAAGGAACAGAATAACCCAGGATTTTGACGGAGAAAAGTAATTATGTCCATTTATTTCTTGGCTTCATCTCTTAGGAATAGCATGTAACATAAGGAGGATGAAAATTGTGCACACATTGATTTTGAGTTGCAGGACAAGAGAAAAAAAATATCAAAAGTGTATTCTGTTTTGCAACCAACTGGCATAAATATCACAGTTTCCAAAAGTAATATAAGTCACTGATGCATAAACATATTGAGAATAGTCTGGGCTCTGTTTATTTCTAGTGGAATGATGAAAACCATTGAGGGAAGTCCAAGTATCAATCTTAGTCAGCCCCACTGTGGTGAAATACTTGCAGCTTCGTTGATCCAACTCAACCCATCAGTCATGTGTACTGTCCTGGTAATTAAGTATTTAACAACCTTTGTTCTTCAGCCACAAAAGGCTGTGGCAAAGCAAAATTTGGAGCAGGATGCCTTGAAACAGAATAGAAAATGTTTCTGTGATTATTTGCAAAAATGAATTACTTATTTTTGCAAAGTTCATTGAAGCTATTATGTATCTCTATGTCACTGCCAAAAATACAGCACTTCATTTTCCTCTGTTCAGCGACTCTGCTTTTTCTATGTAGGTATTTATAAGTGACAATATCTGCATAAGGGCTCTTTGTGTCTGATGTGTCAAAGATTTTTAAAAAACTTAGAGTATGTGAGGTGGGGATAAAACAATTACTGTCACAAGGATATCTGTTAGACAGCAATACAGTCTACTCAGAGAAGTGATGGAAATCCCAGCATTTAAGATTGTAAAACTGAAATGGACATGTGGCCAAAAATATTTGAATGGGAGCAATCCTTCTTTCCAGGTATATGGGCTAGAAGGCACAGACTTCTTTCATCAGTATTTTATTTTAAGGATATATTTCACAAAAATTACATGTGAAAATATTCTTATTTAAAAGAGCTAATATAACCTCAGCAGAAAAACATTTTTCCTTTGTCTCTCCTGTCTTTATTTGCCGCTATTTCTATTACAGAAAGCCAAAAAAACCCCCGAACCAACAAACAAAATTGTGAAGGAGATCTGCTTCAAATGCCCTCCCATCTCCTGCAGATAAGAGTGCAAGATTTCCTTCCATGTGTGAGTCCCATGTGAGCTCAAGCCATCCGTTTCTTTGGGTGCCAGGTCAGTGCCTTCGTTCAGACAGTTCTAACTGACTTTGTACAGAACGTGTCATCCTTCAAGCTGCTGGCTTGAAAACATGAAGGCAGCTTGATTTATCAGTTAATATCACACCACTTTCACAAAACCAGCAATTTCCCCCCCCTTTTTTTTTTATTTTGTAGTCTTTTTTTCTTTTCTTTTTTCTCTCTCCCCTCCACCCTTGCTCAAAACGGTGAAGTAGGTGTTCAAAATCTCCTTCAGTACCAAAGACCTTTTTCTATGAAGGAAAAAGAGCTGGATGGCCAAGCCAATTTAGGTAGACTGGAAAGCTGAAAAGAATTGGGAAGAAACTACACATCAGGTTTGATGGAACAAAGACAGAAAAGGCTACCACAACTGAAGTAGCCCTCAAAAGAGCAGGGAAGATGGAACCTAGCTCCTTACTTGAAAAGGATACAAAGAGGAGACAGAAACTAACACATATGCATTTTAGCGCTTTCATGCTGTAGAAGAGCTATGATGATCGAAATGCCCTGTTTCTGGCTGTGGGAGAATAGAAGTCTCTGGACAGCAAGGCTGGGGAGGTGAGAGCAAGCATCCTCTGGAGGGGCACGAAACCCAAGCACACACAGCAAGTCCCAGCAACACCAGCAAACCTCAGCCACACCAGGCTGATGCAGCTCAGCCTGCCTAGGCTGGGGGTCAGGAACCAGGCATCACAAGGAGGATTTAAAGCTATTTTTCACTCCGCTGGCCTGGCCTGCAAGCTCCTTGCAGCACAGTACAGAAAGACACAAGGGGATTTGATGAAGCACAGGGGTGGAGTATTTGCAGGATTATGTTAGCTAAACACATTTGTCAAATCCCGTTGATTCAGCAGGTTTTTCTCTGAACTGAGATAGCAAAGCACATTTTAGTAGTGAGATCAAATTTCTTTCGTTTTTTGCTACTGTCAAACCTGTACTAATGTTTTGAACAGCAAGGAGTCTCCTTGTGCTTCATTCTCTTTGGAAATACCTAAAAGAGACAGTATGCTGTTCCATCAGTGCAGAGGAATCTTGTGTCAGTCACAAATTCATTGCTGCTCTAGATACTTCCCACTGAATGACTCTCCTAATATTCAGAAAGAACCTACAGTAATAAAAGCCTCCTCCAGAATCCATGAAGGTAACCAACCCAAGTGCTTACTCAGCACGTTTCTTTTTTTAGCAAAGGGTGGGTAGATAGGTCCTTCAAATCTGACGCTCAAATTCAATGAAATGCACATTTATCTCCATTTCTGTTTCATGCAAAGAGAGTTAATTGCTTCATTCCTTTCTCCTGGACCACAGCCAGGGTTTGCTTCCTGGATCGCTGAGCTACAATGTTCCCTTCTGTCTGAGAGCAAAACCAAGGGCAGTAGTTCTAACATAAAGATGTTCTGTACTGTGGGAAAGAAATATGGATCACACATTTAAATAAGGCATTTCTAACTTACTTTATGTAATACAGTATATGTGGCAATATGGCACAAGGCTAGTTCTCAGTTTCCATCTCTGTAAAACAGCCACTCTAAATAAACAGATGTAAAATTTTTCTGCTTCACCATATCATCATAACCTGTCTATATAATTTATTTATATGAAAGGATATGCATATGTACTTACGTATCCTGGTACTTTCAGCGGCTGACCAGTATATTATCAAATAACTGATTCTTTGAAGGAATTGAATTTATGACACTTTCCACATATCTGATTTTCAGAAAATGCTGAGCATCCAGTGTTCGAGGCTGTAGGGCAACATAACAAATTCAGCACTTAGAATTACCAGTCACCTCTACAAGTCTTCGCCATACATTACCAAAAGAAAGGCTTTTTTGTTGGTTTGGTTGGTTTTTTTTCCGACAGAGTGCAAATAAATAGTGTCAGCTGTGAAAACCCATTCCAGGGGGATTCCAAGGAAGAAATGGACACATTCACTTATGTTTTCAAAACAGAAGGATGTGAAAAATGATACTTATGAGGAATTTCTTGCAAAAGACTGAAATTTAGAAAATTATTGGAGTTAGTTATGAAAGGACTTTTTTGGAGGGCTGGGCCTTCTTTTCAGAATGAGCAAACGTAGAAAGAAAAGCACTGACACACTGATTCACATATCCTGTTGTCTAACTGTCGCTGTTTTTTTCCAGAGATATATTCTTGCTGGAGGAACAAAGATCTGGGTTTAAGCTGGCACTTAAATGTATGTGCAGACAAGAGTTGCACACTGTGTATCTCTTTCTCCTGTCTTTGAAACAGGACTTTAAATTGGTCTTAACCTTGTTGTGGCCCCTTTGCTGTAAGAAGTATTTTGACAAAGTTGTACACCTTGCTAGGAAGACCCAAGACATGGCTTTCCTGCATTTAAGTGCAAATCCAGAGTTCAAGCCCTTCTCTGAATCTACAGATTCAATCAGACCCACACATTTATGAGGCCGTTCAGGCTTTGGTGAGATACTGATTTCAAGTTTTTTCTCTTTCTGGGAGAATTTAAAACAAATTAATCCCTTCCCTTTCCTCCCCTTCTCTTCCCTGGTTTTGGTTCTTTCATATAGACCATATTTTAAAAAAGCTTGGAGCCAAAGCGTATCACCATTTCACATTCTGTTATTTTTTATCTGAATGTGATTCAGAGCACATCCAAAGTTTCCTATGCCTTAATTCTACACGCATGCTGTAAAAACAGCCAGCTCTGGGAAGAGGCACTCCAGTGATGCTAGCTGGCTAAGTCCTAATAGATGGTTTAAAACATAAGTGAGGTGATGGCAGCCAAAAATCCCCGAGTAGGTTCCCTTTAAGTGGTTGCTTGCTGTTGTCTGCTGCTCCTCCTGAGCTGGGAGCATGCTGAGATCCAGAAACAGAGGTCTACAAAGGCGGGGGAGCTGCTGGTGGCAGTGTCTGCATGCCCTACTTGCCATGTCACTGCCTCTGCTGCTTCCCTGTGATACTGCAGAAATCGCAAAGTGGCCTGGTTTGGTGTAGGTGGGACACCGATAAGTGGGGGACAGGCTTGACAGCAAGGCTGGTTTCGTATCTGCCTAGGAAGTTCTTTCCACCTACAGCAAGTGTGTTCAGTCCACACCTATACCTGCTCATGTGTGGATCCCATCTCCACAGAAAACTGGCCTCGGAAGCAGCAGCAGGTGTAAGGACAAGGGAGCGGTTGACTGGGTAGAGAAAAAGACCACAGGTGAAGAGCCTCCCTGCAATGAAGGATGGCAGCAGGGCCACAGTTTAGCCTGCTTATATTTCACGTGTTCAGTGTTTTTGCCAGGTAGGTGAGCTCCCTCAGGCTCACAGAGCCCCAGAGCCTTTCTGTGTTGAGGGCTTGATCTCAGACCAAGCCATAGCCCTTGTGTCTGGGCCTGGGGTTTAGCCCAAGCACTGCATAGCTACAGAGCTGGCCAAAATGTGGAAAAAGAGATCATTAGCACCTCAGTGCACCTATGGGGATGTTTCTGAGCCCTTGAACAACAGAAGAAAAAAATACCCAAAGTTTGCTCACCATGTCTTGTGTGTGTATCCTGGCAATATCTGTAGTACTGTGACAGCTTTCATGTTTGAACGGGGGTATTACAATAACTACAAAGTAGCCTTGAAAGTCTCTGCATAACTTTGTATTACAGTGACTACCAAAGAGTCGACAGCATCTGTACGAACAATCAGTACTGGGCCAAAGATTACAGCACGCAGAGGAGAAAGTATGCAAATGTGCTCATTCCTGCACTTAATTTGTATACAGCTCTTTTCAGGACTGTCATAGGTTTTCCGCTTCGGATTTAGTTTCTGATCCACAGATGATATTACTCATGCATTAGTGAGCTGCAGACTACAAACAGAATTTCTTCAAGCAGCAATACCAGTGCATTCAGATAGCTTCCTCTAGGCTTTGCATCTAAAGCCAGCTTGTCTGCAGTTGCATGTGAAGTAGATTAGAGGTACAATGTTCATTTCTCTTGCTTTCCTGTCTGGCCACACAGAATCACAGAATCACAGAATGTTCGGGGTTGGAAGGGACCTCTGTGGGTCACCCAATCCAACCCCCTGCCCAAGCAGGGTCACCCAGAGCAGGCTGCACAGGACCGCATCCAGGCGGGTCTTGAATATCTCCAGAGAAGGAGACTCCACAACCTCCCTGGGCAGCCTGGGCCAGGGCTCCGTCACCCTCAGAGGGAA
>Ga0065711_1004086_pt1 | contig 26943 bp, 16 predicted proteins | sample Hoacrofraction12_FD_59098 | JGI IMG/M metagenome (GOLD analysis project Ga0065711, IMG submission 59098) | Hoatzin crop microbial communities from Cojedes, Venezuela - Epithelial fraction 12 v2 (version 2) | ecosystem: Host-associated > Birds > Digestive system > Esophagus > Crop | place... | reverse complement strand
AGTCTTGACATGGGGCTGTGGGAGAGGAGGCCCGGGGTGTGTGAGGGGGCTGTGAGGGGGGCTCCGCGTGAGGGGGTCGGGAGTGGTGGGGGGTGGTTAGTGAATGAGGCTCGGGATACCAGCTGTGAGGGGGCTGCGGCCGGCGGTCTGGGGTTGTGTTTTTGGGGGGGAGGAGTGCTTGGCGCTTCGGGGGTGATCCCCGGCCTGACCCCGGGGGCCCTTTGCTGGTCGGAGGGGATCCCCCTCGGGAGGGTTTTCCTTCCTGCGGCTTCTTCCCTGTAGTTTCTGAGCCAAGGATGTGGAGCCAAGGGGGAAACTCTGGGGACGGTTTCCTGTGGTGGGGGAGACGAAGGGACTTCGGGTACATAAGGAAGACATACCCGGTGTTCTTTCCACTTTCTGAATAAGTTCTTTTGCGTAGCCATAATCGGGATAGAGCATGCGCTTTTTTCCTTCTTCTTTTTTTTTTTTTTGTTTCCTTTTTTGCATGGGTATGTCTTTGTTTCCTAGTGCTCAAAATGCTGTTCTCAATATAGCTTTGTTGTAAAGTTCCCTTGCGAAGCCGGAGGGCGAGGGATGAATCTGAGGTAGAGGGTGAAGGTTGCAGAGCAGGTAGCTCTGTTTTGCATATCTCTAAATTTCCTCCCTCCATCAGGCTACAGAACTTGATGCCGTAATCAGTGGCTTTTTGGGAGGGCTTACTGCATGGTTGCAATAACCTCTTGCAGCATTAAAATTTATGAAAAATCAAGTTAGAGTAACATCTTTCTGTGCTCTGTCACTTTGTCCAGAACATACAGTGTATAAAGGAGACCTGTTTACTGTTTTGAACATGAGGAATTCATTCACTGAGCTGGGTGCTGTCAGCCCCCGCTGCCCGCGTTGGTGTATGGTGCTCGATATTTTGCCAGATGGAGAGGCCATGGTAGTGCTTTCTTAACACAACTTTGTAGTTAAGCTTTTAATGTTAACTGTTTGGGGTTTTTTTTGTCAATGTTTTTCAGATATACTTTCTGTAAACATTTAACTAAAGTGATAATGCTGTCTGGTGTTTGGTTTTGGGTACTCCATGATAGCGAAGAATTGAAGAACATTCTCTTGTGTTGCTCAAAATGTAATATGAAATAATTTTTAATGTTTTTGAAGAATTTGCTGAACGTTTGAAGTATTTGGTTGTATTTTCTGAAACTTGTTTCTTGTGATACTGAGAGCCCATTATAGTTTGACCCTGTAATACATAGTACTGCAAATTTAAACAGAAATGAAATCCTTTTGCTCAAATGGCTGGCTGTGACATCACGCTAATCTTTAACGAGCTTCTCTAACAGCTTAAACTTCAGTGCTTGTAGAGTGAAGTTTTCAAAGTTGTATAAGTAATTATCTGAATATTAAGTCCGTTGCCCCTTTGTGGACTTAATACTCAATTTTCTTAATATACATAGTATGGATCTGTTTGTGCAAATCGCTTTGTCTATCAAAAACCCACGAGTACAAGGAATTTTGTGTGACTGTGTCCCCAAGCTCTTGGAAATGTATTTCACGGTATCTTGTTGCTGAGATAACTGAGGTCTGACCTGTAAAGGAGCCAGGTGAGTCAGTGAGGTAATGTCATTGTATAGTTCTTGAAAAATACGCCCTAGTTTGAGGCCTAAGCTTAAGGATTTTAAGGCGTATGTGTGTGTTGTTCAGCTAAATAGGACTATGGACTGTTTATAGTAAACAATATTGAATAGAAGCAGTTATTAAAAATGTCAGTAATGCTTCATGTTTAACTGATTAGTTGTTGCTCAGATAAGTACACTTGATCCCTTTTTTCCCACTCCCTTGTTGCAGCTTTATTTGTCTCTAGACTTGACTGTTTACTATGTAAATGTTTCTGTCGGGTTTTATGGGTGAGAACACCTCGCTTTTGGAGCAGGAGAGGAACTGGACCTGCAGTGAGCTCATACAAGTAGCCCCGGGGTCCTTGACAGCAGAAACTGGGAGCTTGCTCTGCCCTTGCTGTATGATCTCAGGATGGGGAGCACCTGAGCCCTATTTGGAAGATGGCTTTAGATGCCGGAGACTGTGGGCTAGGAGCATAAACAACTTCTGTGCTGAGCCTCACGGAGAGCTTTGTGCAGGGCTGCGTTACCATTAACCACCACAGTGTAGAGAATGTATAACAATATGGGGGAAGTACAGTATTAAAATCTTATCTGGCGTTACACTTGTGAAAGATGCTGTGTCAGCAAGTAGGATGCAAAGTGGAGCAGGATTAGTTTAACATATGCCTAAAATAGAAATGATAGTTTGCTGTGATGAGCCATGAGACTTTCTTCAGGAACAATCTGTGCGGACAGAGCAACAGGACTAATTATACCTCTGCCAGCCCTGGATTACTCCTTACTGAGCCTTGTGGTCAGCATGGAAGTAACAGTAGTCCCATTCCTGAACACACTTCAAACATCTAAGCAGAATAGTGGAATGTGTTTCAGGATTGTTTATTAAACAACAGAAATTGCTTTTTTTTTGTCTTTATTGTGTGTCTTTATTTGGCCTCAGTGATTGATTTGAGTCAAAGTCATTTATTTCTAAGTGTAGGTAAGATTTCAGTTGTCTTCTGTCAGCGTCAAGTACATTATACCCAAATCTGAAACAGCACACTTTACGGAGACCTCTCATTCCCTTATATCATTGTTGTTGCCTGTAAGTAAAAATGTTCAATAACAATAACTGTATAAGCAGTGAATTGGGTCTTGGAACTGTGTGAAACCTGGAACCAGGTCATTACTCACGTTTTCCTTCATTTCTCACTTTTGGGTTTTTTTCTTTCTGGTACTTTTCTTCATCTGTCAGTAACACCCACATTATGCATCACTAATGATGGGAAGGGCTGGTTGTATTTGCATCTGCTTCTTTTTCATGAGTAAGAGTGCCAGGGATATTAACTTTAAAGACAACTTTTACACCCATTTTCACATTTCTGTAAGTACAGGAGCTCAGTTTTAGGCCTTTGGGGTTGAGCTGCAGCTGTGTGTCAAGGTGGCTTTGTACCCACTATATGATGCTGTTCTTAAAATGCTTGCGGTGTGTACTGATGAGTTCACAGAACACGGTGAACGTCTGAATTTGTCCCATATTCACCTGAAAATGTTAGTATAAAAGCACTTGAGCACTGAGCTTGGGGATATCTAGCTATGCTTATACTTCGGGTGAAATTTTCAGGCAGCTGCTCTCACGTTAACCTCATCACAGCTATGTTAATAGAGCTGAGAAACGCTGGAATAGCCAGATTCAAAGGTTCTAATTAAGCACATTCAGTGGATTTGTTTTACACAGTGTGCATTACGAGACTATTGTACTGCTTGTGCGGTAAAGTTTGTTCTCTTGGTACAGCATAGATGGTGGTGCGACGAGAGCCTTTGCTTTGAAAGTAGGGCAGCTGTCGCCCAGGCCGCACTGTGTGGGCCAACTTGTCTCCGAGAGGGTTAAGCACGCTCGTAAAGAGCTTATTTGGCTGCTGGTTTTTGTTTGACGACGGTTTCTGTCTTGTCTGATGTTTTTAACTAGTAAAGGGATGTTGGTGGAGTGAACTTCAGCTTGTGATACCTACGAAAGTATGAGGTAAGGGGAGGTGGGAACTGCACCTAGCAAAGACGAGGAATTCCCCTGTTAGCAGTCTGGGCCTTGAACGGAATTTCAGTCTCTTCTGGGTTATGTGACAGGGTTATCATATCAATGCTCTTGCCTCACGCACAGAAGGAGCTGGTTTCTGTTTACTTTTCTAGTTAAACATACATTTGGCTGTCTGGTTTGTGAGTTTGTGTGGGTGTTTCTGTGAATGGCTTCATGCACCTGTGTTTGTTCCTTTTAAAGCTGATTTTCTCTCTTACTGAAGAATTGAGGCTCCGTGTGCAGAGGAAAGCTTTGTATTAGGATTTCCAGAAGCTGAAGAAATAGCAAGGATGGTGGCATGTGTGGAAAAAGTAGTATCAGCAAAACGGTTGAAACCCAGGACTGAAGGCCAGCCAAATAGGATGGAACCTTACTGGAAGAAAACATGTTGACTCAAGCAAGTGGGTAGAGTCTTTATTTTGTTTGGCTTGAAAATTTCCTATGGAATCATGGTATTTTTCTGTTCTTTCAAAAATTGTGTGTTTCAGGTTTCATTCTTTGATTGCCAGGCGCCTATCAAAGTAGGTGAGGATCTTTTTTGTAGTAAAGTAGCTGAAGCACAGAATTTAAATAGATTAGAGAAGAGTGAAAGAAAGCAATTGTCCAAGTAAGGACTGGCTATGTGGATTTAGCTGAGTGAGCAGAAAGGTTTCAGTTCAGTTTCTTCCCTGCCATTCAGAGGGAAACTGTGGCTGTAGCACAGAAAAGGTTGAAGAAGAGCTTATGAGCATAAGCGAGTCGGATCTGATCGTCTAGTAGCTAGCAGGACTTACAGGTGGTTTTTGTGCATTTATGCAGTATCTCACCCACAAGTCTTGCATTAGGCAAAACTAGTAATGGGAAAGCTTTTATGTTGCTTTCTTAATTTACCTGCAGGACTGACAGTTGATGGGTACCAAATCTGCTGAGAAATCTGTGTATGGCTTTGACACAGTCTTTCTGTATGCAGCCAGCAAAGGTGCAGTTCTGAGGCAGTGCTTTGAAATGCATAAAAAACCTTTTGGAGCATGTCATGGGGAGCTGTTTACGCAGATTTTGAGATGATCATTCCTGCCTTGTTTGGCTTCACAAAGTTTCTGATAAGAGCCCTCACTTCAGATGATACTGTATTTTGTTAAGCCTTACAACCCAGGAAAAAGTGATGCAAGCGTGGTAGCGCAAGGTTCCTTGCAATGTCTGTGTCTCACAGGAAAAGGAAATATGGCGAAAGTCACGATCAAGAGGGGCAAAGTCACAAATCTGTCACCGGTGCATCAAACAGGGGGTCTATAAGATGATGACAAATTCACTGTGCAGATGGTCAGAGCAGAATGATTTAAATGATTAATGGCTTGGAGAGAGTGAGTTAAACGCAAATATTGAAAGGAATATTTGGCTACTGTGAGTGGGAGTAGATTTTACTGTTGGTACATGATTAAAGCATGTGAATGTGGTGAAGAATAGGAAGCTTTTTGGAGCATCCAGGCTTGTATGAGGAAGAATAACCAGGAGAGTTAAAGAATGTGCATATTTTTGTGTTATCCCTTTTATAGTTAGGAAATCAGGAGCGAGTTTGGGGCTATTTTTAAAAGCTGTGGCTCTGACCCTTCGCCTTGGGGAGAGGAGGAAATTAGAGGCTTTAAAGAGAGTCTTCCACCTCCTCCCAGATTGCTTCTCTGAAGCTTTGCTGGCGTTAGAACCAGTTTTCCTCAGTTGGGTGTAGGGGACATCTGGTAGCAATGATTCCTGGTTTGTCTTTTATGATTCTTACTACTTCTAGTATGGGTGATAATGCGCAGTTTCAGCTGGATACTTAGGCTGGAAATGTTAATCAGACCTGTTAGCCTGACACATCTGCGCTAAAGCCGCATTTGGTGTTCATTTCATGGTGTCCTAGATAACTGATCTTCAATTTTCTATTTTAAATTCTGTAGCATGAAATATTAAGTAGTAAATGTGATGGATGGTAGCATAACTGCAGGGAGCTGGATCACTGGTCTTTCAAACATGCGTCTAACTAGACAGTACTTGGAGCTCCATAGGAAAGTATGCATGCAGAGGACCCCTCGTGTTTCTAGTTCATTCGTAATGTTGTGGAAAGGGTGATGGGTTCCTTCCTGATTCCCTCGGTCTCATTAGTTTTTGTCATGAAGCTTTCTATTCATTGGATTTATCATGTTTATTCAGTGGCAAGTTTCAGAAGCCAAAGAGTGAACTAATGGTGAGAAGTCCCAGAGGTGCAAGCAGAAGCTGAATAGTATCCTGTTTTCATTTGTTTCGAATACAATGTTCAGATAATTCCTTAAAATGGTTTTCTTTAAACTGTGTGTCTCAAAGTTATAAAAAGCATTTCCTGAATCTCTCGGTGAGTTGCGCAGTTGCTTTTTGGACTTGGATTAGTAGAGAGAGGAATTGAAGCATTCCTCCGATGAAGCTGATTCAGTCCAAAATTTTTCTCAGAACTCATGGAATCAGGGAAGAGTCATCAGGCCAGGATGTCTCATTCTATTAATTAGAATGGAAGACTCTTAAATTTGCACCATGTGTGAGGAAACAGTGATTTATAGCTAACGGATGCTCTGCAGGCAGCAACATTCCATCTGCTACACGAATTTTCCCATTACATTTTGGTGAAAAGTCTAGGGAAAAGCCTCACACCTGTATTTCTCATTCAGAGTAAAGTTTGCCAGTGCTGGGTTGTTGCTCTCGCCTGGATATTTTTTTGAGTAAAATGCCTATTTCTATCAGCTTGCATTTTTTTCAAGCTTCAAAGCTGAGAGTTTGTGAGACACTACTGAGAATACATACAAGCAGCAGAGGTTCTGTTTATACCAAAGATAGTCAGTGTAAGAGTAACTTAACTTTCCTTTCTGCTTTTGTGAGCAAACACCTTGTTTTATTTAGTGTAACTTAAGCTGATTAAAAGAAAAAGGAAAGAAAAGCTTGCTTAAAGTTTTAGCACTTCTCTGCCAAGGTAAACTGTAATTCTTGCTGACTTCAGAATTGCTGATACAAACTAGGCCTTTTTGGACTTTGAATGCCGTGGGTATGGGAGCCCGCAGAGCCTACCGGGCATGTATTAATATGTTTTGGGAACCCAGGATGTGAGTTACAGGGCATGCATTAATGTATTTTGGGAACCCAGGATGTGAGTTCCTGCCTTGGTGATCAGCAACTGAGCCTCTCGGAATTGTTCCCCAGCAGTCAGACAACCTGCTTTCACCAGCTCCATGTCCCTAGGGAGCAAAAACAACCAGGAGAATTGTATCCCCGCCTGATAAAATTAGGTCTTCTGTAATCTCTCTCAGAACAGCCGGATGGCTAGCTGCCTTGAAAAACATATGTTTTAATGCAGGAATAATGCATTCCATTTAGGATGGCTATAGCCGTGGGAGCTGGTTGACTTAGTGGATAAAGCACTCCCATTTTGCCTCTGGGATCAGGACTAATGTCAAACATGAGTTCTAAAGTGCAGTGGTGGAAAAGCATTGTTTGGGGTGTTTTTCCTGTCTTTTGCTCTTAACAGGGATATTGTTCCTGTAAGTTAGTCCTAAAGGAGTTTGAAAACTGAACTGTCCTATTATTGGAAATAAAATGTAAATTTGCAAGGAGGAGGTGTTAGCACATGTATTTCTAGATTGTAGCTCACTTTGTATTAAGAGAACCTGTTCAGGAATAGCAACATTGGTGTTCCTCTAATAGAAGTTTATAATAAATTTCTCTGGGAGCAGCATAGGTAACTTGCTGGAGGAAGTTCTGCTTTATCCCTGCCTCTGCTGATAGAGCTCGCCTGCACAGAGGGAAGACGCTGCTGTCGTTGCAGCCACACACATCTCCATGGTGCAGATAAAGCCCGCTGTTCTGTTGGGAATTCATCATCATGTGATACTTCCAGCTATTCCTTCCGAGCTGCTGAATTTCATTACAGGAAGCTAAGAATAAGCGTTTTCCCACTAATAATTTTCCATAGGAGCCATTGCTGTAGTTACCGCAAGGCTAGACTGTGGGAGGCTGGGTGGGGTGTCAAGCTGTGCTGCTGGAGTGGGAAAGGGGTGACCAGCAAGGCAAGCGGTTTGTGTGGGGCAAGCCACAGGAGATGACAGTGGTGCTAAGTGTGGTACTTACAAACAAGATAAGTTGTGACGGGGCATTTGGTTGGCCATGAATTAGAAGGATTTGATCTATAGTGGGAATGGCAGAGCAGATAAAGCACCAGGTTGAGAGCTGAAAGATTTGGGTTCAGGTCCTGTCCCTACATGTGGCTTCATTATGCAGCTGCACAGCCACCATTCCAGGAAGGGTACTCAGGTGAGGATGTGTTAAAGAAGGTTTTGAGGTGCCTTCTGTCCCACCTGTACCTTTATTGCATCAACTGTTCATTTAGAGTGATGATTAATCTTTGACATGAAGAGCCATTTCAAGATGAAGCGCATTTTCTGGAAATACTGTAATTTGCTCACTGAGAAGAGCAGCGAGTGCGTGTATGTCAGTATGGATGTCCTGATAAGACTGTTTTCTTTGCCTAGTGGTTGCGTCTTCATCATCACCTTTCACTGTAATTACCCGCTGTGGAAGCTTTGTGTGCTTCTCTGGAAACAATGATCACATAGATAAGCTGACCAGCCAAAAGAAACCCTGAGGAGGGAAGAGAGGCTTTGAAGTTTTCTGCTTACTTTCTGGAAAGAGGTACAAGCAAAGTTAACAAACAGTTGTAAAAGGTCACTCTGCCTTGCTGTCAAGAAGGCAAGATGTGTAGCTAGCAGGGTTTTGTGCTGCATAGCAGCAGCTGACATTCCTGCTCACAATGTGCATTGTCACTGTGGTAAGGAGAAGGAGAGTTACTCCCAAGAACTGGGAAGTGACATGGCAAATTCCAGTCTGTGATTATTCACCGTGCGGCTGAGAGCCGAGTCAGGTGATTCGAGCGGGAGATAAAAGGTCCTTGATCCTCAGCGGCTCTGGTAGAGGAATGAACAGACGTGCAGCTTATTAAACTATGCGGTCTTTTTTTTTTACCTTAATTGAGTATAAGCAGAAAACGCCTATTAAAGGTGTTCTATATCTGGCATTAAAAAAAAAGATTGTTCTGTGTCCCATGGGGTGGCTCTAGCAAGGTGCTGATGGCGGTTGGTTGGATGAATGCAGGGCTTCTTGTAGTGCTGTCTGTGTACGTGAAAGGAGAAGGGTGTTGCTGAGAAGTTTGCTCCAGATGACTCCTTACTGTGTCTCTAAGCTGGGGAAAAGCATGTATATTCCTATGGTGTATCCTCAAGAACTCCAGCCCTGGTTTCGTAACAAAACCTTTGGCTTTTCCATCGCAGAGAGCACAGGTGCTTCATCTCTGCATTTTGTAAAGCTGTGAACTCTGGTGAACTGGAGTGGGCAACTGATTAAACTTTGGGAATGTAAGCTCTGTTTCTTAAAAAAATACTGAACCATTTACTTCTTTTCATGAACAGTGAAAGCATTTGTAGGTAACCAAATTTACAAATTATTTTTATACCTTTTTTTTTTTTTTAAGCTTTTGTGACATTCCTGACAAAAATACTGAAAAACACAAGACTCAAGCAAAAAGTAGATCTCATTGTAGTAAAGTGCTCATGCAAATGTTTTTTTTGAGGCCAAGACCTGTGTTTATTCTTAGGGCAGAAACTTTAAGTGATCCCTTGTGGATTAAAAAAAAGAACAATTCTTATTGTAATTGGAATGAAAACCTCCATACTTACGCTATTTTGGATTGGAAGTTGCTACAGTGAAAAGGGGGAAGGTTTGTTATTTTCGGTTCACGGACAGGAAGCTGAGGTGCACAGAGGTGAGGCGAGTTGCTCAGTCCCACAAACCAGCAGCGGAGCCAGGCGCAGAGCTGAGATCTTTTGAACCTCAGCCCTCTGCTCCACAGATGAGGGTGCATTATCACTAACGAAGGAAGAAACTTTGCAATATGCAGTCTGATAACTAGTCTGGACAGTGTGCCGAGAGTTTGCGTGTTCTGCTACATGTTCAGGTCATCTGAAGTTTAGCTGTGATGGTGATAGTTTCGATTGAACACATATTGGTATCAACCAGCTGTATTTGTGGAATTTGTCCTCTGCTTTAAATTCTCAAGTCCTTCTTTAAGATATCCTCAATTTAAAATGTCCTATGGTGCAGAAGAAAGTCAATTATTGAATCCCAAAGAAGGAGAATCATGGATGAAGACAAAGCAAATGAGTCAGATATAAATAATCCTATTATGTCTTGGCTGCAGCCACACCTAGAAACCTTGAACAAACACTGCTGTTCTGTTTAGTTATTCCTGTGTTTGATACACTTTACTTGTTAAGTCCTGTTGTAAAATTGCGGCATGTAAAAATTGTGTAGGGCTGGTCGCCGTTAGTGTTAAATACTTACGAATGTTGTCTTAGTAATTTTGACCAGAGATGTGGGTGCCTGTGCTAGAGCGTAGTTAGTTTGCTCTCCTATTTCCCCAAAATCAGAAAAACACAGAACTTTGGAGTTGGTGTTGCCTTGGGAGGCTTTTCAGGCAATTCTTTTTTGTAGTAGGCCTTCAAAAAAATGTCTGGCTAGAGCAGCAGACAGGAAGGTGTAATTACCCTTTGGCTTTTGTGTATGAAAACGTTGTTCATTGTACAAAGCTTTGGTAAAACAATTCTAGTAGTACCTGGTTATAGCGTGGAAGCTGTAAAGAAAAACGCTGGGATCTAGCAAAATGATACTTGATGTATTATGATTACTGTCATGCATCTTACTAGGTAATTACTTACCTAATAGCATGTGTCTCTTTCTTCCCTCTTTCATGGTGAATAAGCTGTTTTTTAATAAATCTGAATTAAGCTATTTTTTGGATGAGACTTAAAAGAGAAAAGCCAGACCTTTCTCTTTCCTCCCTGCTCTGATTCCAGTTCTTCTGCTGTAGCTCCCGTGAAGGAAGGCCTGAAGTCTCATCTGTTGAGTGTGGCTGTCACGAAGTCCAAGGGTGTCTTTAACAGAGGTTAGGGTCTGTTTTTTAGTGCTTGTCCAAACACGTACCATTTGCTTTGCGTTGTTCTTTTGTACTGACTGCTATCCTTTGGGCTTTGTATGTGGCCTGTGAAATGTGATCCTCTGGCTCAGAACAGCTGTAGAGATTTGTCTTATGCACACTTACCTGCAGTGATCCTTCTGGGTTTATCAGCGTTGCAGTGTGGCAGCTCATGGTATTCAACCCGTTCATTTCCCTGGGATGTGAAGGTAATTACTTGTGTTGAAGCTGATGGGGAAAGCCAAACAGAAGTGAAGGTTCATGTACTGGCAGCTGTTCAAGGGTTTATTTATGGAGGCTCGCTCTCATCCAGACTGAGTCTGTAGCAAAGGTGGCACTTTCTTTTTTCACATTCTAGAGATTTAAATAGATTCAGCAAAGCAACAGGGGAGGGGGGCGTGAAGTAAGGTAAATGATGGTGACAGAGTTCTCCATGCCATGCAGAATGCCATAACTTGGCCCCTTCTCTTAGGAGAATAATTACTTCTTATGTTCTTGTGTTTAAAATTACAGAATACCTTCCTGTGAACAATAATATGGTGTGAAAGACACAGACATGTTTTACGGCACTGCAGGCACACTCGTCTTCCAGCAGAGACAGAACTATTTGGGCAGAAGGATAAAAGGAAAGACTTGGCATGGAGAACTGGGGAAGGAGTAAATAGTCTTCTGTTAGAGTGGAGTTTGGCTTCAGGTTATGAAAGGTCTGGCAACAGTACAGCTTAGAGCGTGTTCGCTGCTTTCTATTGCTCTTGCCATGCAAAACGACAGCCCCTTGGTTGTGCTGGTACAGCTGCTTGTGGGTCTGTTTTGGGAATCTGGATTGAGGAGCTGACAGGCTTAAAAAAATTAATAGTATTGCTCTTGAATACTTGACATCATGAGAGGATAGCCTGCAGAATAGTCCAAGAAAGGAAGAATGAAAGAAACTAGTGAAGTGGAGAGATCTGGGAGATGTAAGAGCTGGGTGGTTTTTTTTCTGCAATTCTGCTATCAAGAATAGCTATTTAAGAATAACTTAGATTTTCTGTGGGTGAAATGTGACAAGAAGTCTCCAAGAGTTATTGTCACACTGAAGTAAGCTAGCAGTTGTTGGATTGTTTCCACGTTTTAAAGGGATTGTTTGAAGCCGTTTCATAGATTCCTAGTTGAAAGGTAGATTTCTGCTTCTTCAGCACATTCTGCCCCAAGCAATTGCAGACAGCATCTCTCTTCTCAACTCACTAAACCAGTTGATGTTTGAGCTTTGAACATATTGTCTGCTATTTAAGTGTTACATACTGTTAGATGCGTAAATGAAAAAGACTGTGCTGGCTGTTCCAGGGAGTTACCTCATGGAGGGGAAAAGCTGACTTGGGTTTCCTGTGATATCCTTTACCTCCGATTGTGCAGGGTGCAAATTCAAAGCCGCCCGGCGTTATCTATGGATGGAGGCACATATGAAAAGGAAGAAGGCAGCTAGGCTAGGGCAGCTTGCCAATTGCTTAAAGCCTTTGTTAGAGACTAAAGGAAACCTGCGCCCATTTAGGCACTAGTACAGCCCCAGGGGCTTTCTTGGCCTCGTATGTAAAGAAGATGAAGGCAGCCGCATGGAAATGATTGTACACTTTTGCATGTCAGTCTGCATTACCTCTTCAGGCCCTGGTTGTTGTGTTTGAATGCTAAGACCTTCTGCTTAATTCTCAAGATTTTCGTCCTGTGGGTCTGTCGGTGTAACACTTAACCCGTCTGTTGAAACTAAACCATGAGGAAAGTATCTTCTGTGCAAGAGTGCTTGCAAAACCGGTCTCTTACTGAACTGCTCAGAGCCCGTATGTGACTTCATTCTGATCACAAGGAACGAGATGTCTCCAGCGGTCAGGCTCTGCTGAGTTACCTCTGGGAAAGGTGTCTGCCTCTGTGATGGCTGGTTTTGCCATGTGATAAATTCCTCATTCGCAGCTTGCTGTATGCTGAAATAAAAAGCAGAGACAAACTCAAGTATCAAAATAAACATCAATTTTAAACCAGTGCAACCAAGTGAATTAGGACACTTTCACTCTCAAATGTGTGCTGCTCTGTCATTTGTCTTTCCTCTGCGTGAAAAAAAGATTTTGGAGTGATTTATAGCTGGTATGCCGGTCTCATCAGTACTGCTAGGTACAGAACTGTCTGTGTAGTTGAGTGGTTGATTCAGCACACTGCATTTCTGGGCTAGGGTGGTTTTTATCCCTTCTAGAGCTTTTAACATGATATATTCTATCATAACTGTGCACAGCACAATTCGTAGATGCTTCAGAGAACTGTGGTGAAGGTATCAGATTGTGAGCACATCCTGCATTTGTGGCTTCTGTGTGTTTGTTTATTTTCATGGAGACGGTAGCCACCCAAGTGTGACTTTGGGATTTCAGGAGAAATTTCATTGTGTCTTCCTCCAGCAGAATTAGCTAGGGCTTGAGGGAACATCTCTAGAGTGTCTTGAATAGAGTCTGAGGTACTACAGCCTACAAGGTATTTTTTATGGATGCTCCAGACTGGCTGTCACTGAAAAGGCAGGTCAGCATTGTACTTGGTGGGAAGATCTAAGTTAGGATACCCCAAGGAATTTATTTTATTTCTATATTTTTTGTACGGTACTGTCTTACGCTTCTAGAATGCTCAGTCCTTAAGAAGAAATGATCCTGTTGTACGAGGGTTATTGAAGCGAAGTGGTTGCTTTATTTCCCAAACATCATCATTTCTCTTAAGAGGCTGTTCTGTGGCATGGCACGAATTTTACTTACATGAAACATATGGAGTCAGCAGACAAGTCTTACTGAACAAATTGGAGGGCAGCAATCCAAACCAATGCCTGTTGTCTACAGTTCTCCTTTTTCAGAGTTTTTTGCTTAATTGCAAGCTTTCTATTTGGACTTTAATTCTGCAGCTTCTCTTTCTTGGCAGAATACCTTGTCTTAAATTATTGCTGTCAACACGTCCTTAGCCCTTCCTGCTCCCCCCCGTGCCCCTAAATTGTGTAGTGCTCTCTGTGGTGCTTCAGATTCCTATGAGAAAGCCATTATGTTTGTAGTTGAAAGCAAAGCCTGCTGTGAGTATAATATTTTATCAAAAAGATATAAGCATCTCCCTGTTTATATTATTACATTGACACACTGGTTTTATAAACATTTTAGTGCTTTTTGAAATGGTTGATATCTAGTGATTATGGCTCCATTAGGCGTAGTAACAGATGGTTAATATACAAGTACTTTTTATGTTGTCATCTATAGCAGAAACACTGAAATGAAAGGGAATGTTAAGTTCTCATCTCTTCAGTGGTACGGCCGAGGATGTTAGCAAGTGATATGGCGGAGGATCTCGTAAGATTGTGGGACCAGGGAGGGAGTAAGCTGGTATCTAGAATGATGCAGAATAGACTGGGGAGGGATAACGAATCATGCTGGAGCAGGACAGTAGAGAGCACGGATACTGGAATGGATGGTAAGCCAGTGGAGCAAGACTACAACTAGGGTGATCCTTGGGTGGGTAGACCACAGTATTCTGTAGGATTTCCAGGTTTTAGGAGAGATAGGGCTCCTGCAGTTACTGAATGAGAGGGAGAGGGCTGGAAAGTCCCTGCCGCCTTTACCAGCCAAAGCAGAGGTGGAATTAGGCCATGGACATCAGATAACTTTGCCAAGGTCATACTGTGGAGCTGAAGCAGCAGCTTTGCCAAACATCTGCGGTTGCCCTGTGCACCTGCATTCATTTGTGGCTTCATCATTTTTTTCAATGCATGATGTGGAACTGGAGACCTCTGTGTCCCCAGGAATGAGTCTGAGATAAGTCTAATTTAACACCCTTTGCAATTTTTAGCTTGCTTTTTCAGGTGATGCTCTTGTTAAGTTTTGTCTTGTTTTTTTGATTTGTTGGTTTGATTTTTTCCTCGACGTTTTAGAGTTGTATGTTCTTAAATTTTGCTCTGTCCGTGCCTAGAGAGAAATGAGCTAGCACTTTAAGACTTCTTCCTGCGAGAACCAGAAAGTTCAAAGTCTTGGGCTTCTGTTGTACTAGAGTGAGTTGGAGGGCTTACATGTTTTTTTGCATAATAATAAAAACAGGCTAATATGTTATAATTAAGTGCTAGTGGGAAATAAAGCAATAAAGATTAGTTTGTTATTTAAAGTAATTCTGCTTACACCTTTAATGGAGATGGGCTATTGCTAAGAGCAACTGGACAGTCACCTTTGCTTTAAATTTATTGCAGAATGAAAAACGAAAATATGATCTCACTCTCATTAAAATTAAGTAATTGATCTCATCATTCAATTAAAAGACTTTTTAGGGAGCTTTTGGCAGGTCATTCCAGGGTGCTATTAAGACCTGACCAACCAAGCATCCTTAAATTGGAGGGAATGGGGGATAGTTCTCTGTTAAGTAACTGGAAGATAAGGGAGCATCTCAACAAACTAACTAGCAAAACCAAGCAACCTTAAACTACTGTAAGGCAGTGCTACCAGTGCGCTTCTCCTTCATGGAGATTTCTGTCATGAGGTTAGAGAGAGTCAGAGCACAGCTCTGAGGGAAAGTTGAATATATTCCTCTTAATGCACTTGTCTCTCCAGGGTACTTGGCTTGAAAATGAGTGTTCTGAATATGCACGTGTGTCAGAAGTGGGACTTCGAAGGGAGCGATTCTAACTTTATCTTCAGCACAAGTTTTTCTCACCGTGCTGAACATAACTGGAAGGCCAATGCAGTACTGATAACCTTTTGTCTCTGCTTTTCATTAGCTGGCACTAGAACAACTGGCTGTTGTTACTAGTTTACTGTGAATAGGTTTTGCTGGTTGTTGCTTTTTCAGACAGCTTGCAGTTCCCAACCTGTACAGCTATAGCTTGGGTGTTTTTCTGTTTTATTCATAATTCCATCTGGGCATCACTGTTTGCAAGAAATCTTTCATCTCTAGCTCTGGGCTGTACAGAACTGGGGTGGCAAAGGAGACTTGTGTTTTTGTGCTGGCTTCATCATTTTCAGATGATTAATATTTAATTTGGGCTTTTTAAAGCTTTTAGCAGATTTATCAGGCTTTCTTCCCTGTGGTAGTGTATGTGAGGACAACTTGAGAGAGCATTCTGATTAACTTTCAATGTGGAAAGTGGTTTTATTTATTTTGATTTATGTCTGAAATACTTTTAAGAAGCTCTTTCTGTTCTGTAAGTATCTTTGCCATAAACCTAACCATAAAATAGATGCAGCAGTTTTTCCTTTTCTCTAGCTAGAGTCCAGCCAAGCAAATACTGTATCACATCCAAATAACACTTTTTCTTGCCCAGAAGGGCCAGTCTGTATTGTCACTCTCCAATGCAAAACACAGATGCAGTCAGCTGTGCTGTGTGGGGAGTAGCAGGTTTCAAAGAAATCCTCGGTGCCATGTACTCTGCCACTGCTTGTTCTCTTGATCCACTTCGTGTGTAGCAAGGCACTGGTGCTGGACTTCTGAATCTGAGTGATTTTGCCATGACAGAAATAATTCTTTTCCCTCCTCCAGCCCTGTGTTGCTTTCATACAATCAAGCAGTGCCAACATGGGTGTTTTGGTGTTAAGGAAGTGTTCAACTTTCACGTGGTTAGGGCTGAAACAGGGTTATTTACACTGCTGTTATGTGTTTAAAGGTTTATATAAATGATGTTTCATAATTTTTGACCCATTTTAATGATAAATCTGGTCTTGGAGAGATTGCAGCTTGTTAGTACATATATGCCGTGAAATTTTGATGTGTTACCAGACATGAAGTTTCTTCTCTTCCAATTTCAAGATACTTTGTTCAAGTGAAGAGTGCAGGTCATGAGGGGCGATCTGGTGCAGGTAGGTTGCCTTGCAGTGCATGAGATAATTAGGCCTGAAAAAACATTTGGAACCAATTTAGAGATTGATTGGGGTTTTTTTCACTCTGACTTGCAGCTGCCTTCAGTACACTGCTCCTAGTTGTTCTGCATTGTGCTCACTGAGTTCGTGATTGGGCCCACACAGGAGTTTTGCTGTTCAGCTGACAGCCCTCTGAGCTGTGACTGCGTCCCACTTTGAACCCCCTGAAATCTGGTATTAGTGATTCAAGATGGAAACAACAAAGGGGAAATGCAGTCGGCATTCTGGCCTCTGGCAGAGGCCATTTTTGTTTACCAGTTAATGTTTCTTTCCAGTTGGCTAGTGTTTGCTGGGTCAGTCGATCTGTTGTTTAAAAGAATTTGTTTACGGCTGACTCTGGCTTTTGATATTTTAATGCTGAATTTACCGACAGGAGTAGCTGAAAGCTGCGTCATTTGTAGAGGAACATGTTTATTTTTCTTCTCCTTTTATTATAAATAAATCACAATGAGTTTATTTCCACTCTATCAAATGTCTCTGGCCTTCATGGGAACAGAGTGCAGAAGCATCAAAATCAAATAGAACAATTTGGAGAGTAATTGCGTTTAGGTGTTTGCTTATCCAGCAAAGCAGTATTTGCTGGCTGTTCTGATATGCCAGGTGCCAGATGTAAAACTTGCTTCCTTTTTCATTGATATTCAGCTCTTGTGTGTAGTTAGAGGGCTGACTCATTAATATTACAAGTGTCATACGTATTGTGTTAGGGCCAGTCCCTATTTTGCAGTCCTCTAAAGTGGAGACAGTGTGGTTGGAAGCTGTCCAGTTTATTCTTCACGAGGCTTCTGTCAGTGAGATTATTAGGCTTTAATCTGTCTCGTGGTGATAGCTTTGCTTTTCCAGAAGGGAGTTACTTTTGTGTGAGGATCAGACCTCGCCAGACCTGGTCGTGGGCCTGCTGGAAGGATGCCTGCCGTGATGAGCAGAGCTTACCTTCCGGAGAGGAGCGAGTGCTGTCAGATTTTTCTGAGCCATTTGGAATACTAAAGCAGCTTGGCCAGCATGCTGGCCTAGGTAGACCGGGGCTAGGGAGAAATTCCAATGAGATCTTCCCTCAGCCTCTCTATCTAGACTGCTGTGGAGATAGTAGTTGCTGTGCAAACAAATAAGCGATTGTCCAAAGCTTTGTGTCATCCTCTGTTTTTTGTTTTATTGAGAGCCTCAATTCCCCAGTCACTGAGAATTTCAAACAAGGTGTTTTGGAGTTATTTGTTGTGATTACTCCACTGTTATCATCTGCTTTATTTTTCAGTAATGAAAAATTAATAAGATTGAAATTTGCTCGTGTAGAGTTTGGTTATGTGAATGTTTGACCAGAAAATGTGATCTCAGAAGCAGCTCTTTAACAAGGCTGCAGTGACAAATTTTGTAATACACGCATAGTATTTTGGAATCGTATTGTAAATAGTTCCTGTATTAATTTGCTGTCGAAGACTTAAGTTTTCAAACTAAGTCACATCTGTAACTGCAATATCTTTTTTGTGAGCTCTTTTGTTCATTTTGTTTTCATTCTTTTTCTTGTAGTCACGTTGCTGACTATGTGCTCTTAAATAATCCTACTGATTTCTCCATACTTCCTTCCCTCTACAAGTAAGACATTTGAGAATTCAGTTTATTTAAATTGGAAAAGGAGGTGGTATTGCACTCTTAGAGAGGCCATGGTAGGAAAATTCGCTGTAAGTAGTAATTGTGGTTTTGGAGATAGCTTGTTGAATAAGATCTTTCTTACTTTTAGGGCTGTTTGTTTAGGTTCAGGGTCCACTGGTGTCGCTGTAGAAAGGATGTTTGTCCTCATGGTTTTGTGAAAGTATATTATGACAGTGGTGACGTACTGACACAAGGTAAGAAAAATCCATGTGCTAGGATCTTGCCATTTTGGAACAACAGAAATATTTGTCTGATATTGCAATATCCTGCATAACAAGGCCAGCAAATTGAGAATGACCGTTCCTTCTCTTAATGATAATAACATGTTTTTTTCTACTTGAAGGCAGACAGAACGAGGGCCACTTTGTACCAAAAAATGAATGTCATTCTCTTAAAGAGCTGTTAGTGTGCAGAATTAGGAGGAATCGATGTGCTGGGAGAGGTGCATATTTTCCCTTGAAGTAGCTAAGTTTGGTAACTTTGTGGTGGATTTGCAACGTGCAGCTGGATTCTTGAGCTGTGCGATGAGGGTTCTCATGTTTGCTGCTGTAGTACATTTTGCCCGTTATTTTGATCTTCCACACAGCTTAAAGGCTTTCACATAAGAAGAATCTTGCCACATCCTGCTATCCAGCCTTGGAACAAAGTGCTTCTGAAGCAGACATTGACTCTTCTTTAGCATGCCGAAAGAGCCCTGAACAGAAGTCGTTCCTCGCATGATCTTTCTTGTAAAGAGCATTGCAGCTGACAGAATAATGGGTTTTCTTAGGCTTGCTGGTGACATGCCAACATGGTTTCCTTAGCAGTGAAATTCCTCAAGAAGCCATGGTTGCTGGTGTAAACATAACTGAAAGCTGAACACAGCCCGTGCTGAGCTCAAGGCCTGAAATCTGCTGCTTACGCCATGCTGTACAGTGCATTTTTCTTTTGCCCTTTCTATTTAAATCTGTTTTCCCAAGCTTGTAACCAACTTGAATGGGTCGTGCTCTTCAACCCAGAAAAGATGGTCTAGTCTCTGCACAGAGGAGCCGGTACAGGCTCCTGGGCTTGTATGCAGCAAGGGTCGCTCAGTGGGGCAGCCTCCCAGTACAGTAGAGCTCTGGCTTTGCTTTGGGTGGAGGTGGGTTTATATTAAATTATCACGTGCAGAGCAGGTTTAAGGTTATTAAATAAAGTGCTTTGGTTCCCACTAGTCAGGCTTAAAAGAAATGAATAGCAAACGCAGGAAGCTTCATAGCTGCTCACTGAGCCTGCCTCCTGTATTTTGTCAGGTACGCTTCTGGAATTTGGTGGGAGTTTCTGCAAGTCAAATTACTAGTGTTGCACGCTAATTTGAGGCTGGGTAAAAGATTAATAATTGTATTGCTTTAACTTTAAGTAGTGGAATCCTACTATGGTGACTAATACTGTTTAATAGTAACTCTCCTAGAGTAAGCACTTGTTCATGCTGTAAAGTGACTGTGGTTTGTGTTTCAGATTTCAGTGCTTTGGGAAAAACAATGGGTTTTGCTCTCTTGAGCAGCCATCATTTTCTCTGCTGCTTTTTTGTGTGAAATAGGAGTGACACCCTTATGAATACAGCCTTGGTACTGCCTCCTTGGGAAAACCAGGGTAGGAGGCATGTGGGAAAACATGTCCCGAAAGCTGCCTCACCTCTTCAGTTTTGAAAAATTCATTGTTGCAATTGATTTTTTTTTTTTATGTAGATGATTTTTGTTTGGGGAGTGTTCTTTTAAGTGCTAATGCTTTCATCAAGATATCTTTCTTTGCTTCATCATGCATAATCATCGAGCTCATAGCACTGTGATTCGGTATAGCATTTTCCCATCTGGAAATACGTAATTACTGTGCTACTGTGCAGTATGACATGCCAACTAGGTTAGTGCTCTGTTAACACTGTGTTTAAAGAAAGGTCAGAGTTGCATTTCCGTGCCCAAGTACTTTGTGTGAGAGGCACTGTGTTTGATCAATAGATAGGGGAATAATTGCTCCTAACTTCTTTCTTCTCCCATTCAAGAATCTAGAATTTAATTACGAAAAGTAACTTCAGGTACAGTTGGATGGAAATAAGCTGCATATCCAAACCACTTTTCCGGACGGTTTGGCAAGGTGTTGCTGTCATGTCAGATTTGGAGGAGAGTTACCAGAAAGGGGTAACTGTGGCAGTTGGCTTATGGTAGAAGAATTGAAGCTTGTTTCAAGAAAATTATGAAGTGTTGGCACCTGAGAGCCGTGAAGGGGTAGGTGATAGGAATTGCGCATAGGATTAAAACCCATAGCAATGTGTGTTTTAATCTTATCCCAGGCAGATCCACTGTGGTAATATTCTGCTGTTTTTGAGTGGCCACGTTAGCTGCTGAACAAAAGGCTGCAAAAATATGATCAGGTCTTTTGTGAGAGAGCAGAGAGAAAAACAACCCCAGTGAGGGCCTGTCCTCCCCTGGAACCGAGGGTGCAGAAGAAGTGCCAGGACTGTCTGGTTTCATTGAATACCTCGGACTGGAAACTGTGGTGTCGTCGGTGGCTGTGGGTAGGGTGAAAGCTTCGTACATCTGACTTTAATCAATCATTACATTTGTCAGAGCCCCAGACCGTCTCCAAGTGCTGTTTACTGCAGGTTGTGGTAAACCCAAGGGAAGATATCATTTGGCTTTCTAATTGTGGGCGGCTATCTATGCGAGTCTGAAGTATTTTGCAGCAAGATACAGAGTTCTCTTTGGGTGCCTGATTATTATTATTATTATTGTTGCTGTGCTAAAAACAGGCTTGATTTGGAAAATCATCAGTCCACACTAGTCTATCTCATGGAGAAAGTGCATACTGTTTAGAATAGGCAGAGAGTTTATGTGTGTGTAATCTTTTGTAGTTGGGCTGGATGGACAACTCCTAGGAGAAGGTTATCAGCACTCGCTGTTCTAATAACTCAGTTTCTACCTTAAGGAAGACAATGATGTACCTACCTACTGAACAAGGGCTGAATCACAGGGCTGTTACGCAAAGTTTAGTCATTTCCTGGGAAACTTTAGTTTTCAGTCTAGTGGCAGAGGGCTAGGTCTGTGCATTTGTGCTGAGGATTAAATACCTGTGGATTTCTGCTAGTGTCTGTGACCAGGAGGTTAGTCAGAAAAGAGTATTATTCAGCGCAGATTCACTTCGTCGGGCTTTTTAAAATGCGTTGTCTTGCTTTACTCGGCTCAGACTGTGAGTATAGCGAGTTCTTGCGTACGTGTATGTGACGCTTTCTGTTTCTCCTCATTGAAATGTGTTGTTCTGATGCAGGACTAGTATTAAAAACCCTGTTAAGGGCTCCTACATCTAAACTCACATTCTTCTCATTGACTACTGATTAAAAATAGATGGAAACTTTTCTCTTGAATAGATTTTGTAAAATCCTATTTGTGACACAGTGTTGGGTTTGTGCCTTTTATAGCATTCAGAAGGGACAATGTGTTGTTTTTTTTTCTTCTCCGTGACAACTTGCAGCTATTTAAAAGATTCTTCCCCCCCCCGGAAGGGGTTACATGCAGGATTTATTGTTTGTGTGGGGGATTCAGCTATTTATGTGCATGTGCTGGTTTTATGGGTAACACATAAAATTTGTGTGGCTGCACTTTGCGACATAATATCTTGTATAAAGTTGACTTCAGTGATTGTATACTGCAGATGTTCGTTAGAGGCAGTGGGCAGAGCCTGTATTTCCTAGGGTGATCAGAGTTAGTGATGTATTTAAAGGTTTTAAGGGGTTATCTTCAAGAGTTTTTGGAACCTTTTTAAACATCTTGCCTTTTGTAAAGGTAGATGTTACTGGTGCATTGATAGCGTGATTTGAGTTGCTGATGCACAAGTGCATCATGCATCCTTTTGTCACGGGCAGGGGTCTGAAAGGTGAAGTGTCTCTGGCCTTTAGTTCTTCCGTACAAACGAACTAGAGGGTTGGCTTGAAGTTTGGCTTCATGGTCATTTGAGCAACTTGAAGTGCTGTAAAGACATGAACTGCTGAGAATACCTGGGTCACGCTGATGCTGTGTAAACCGTGCGTGCAGTCACGTGTGAGAATGTTCTCGTGTCTGCTGCAAAGAGAAGAATCAACAAAAGTGTAGTACATCTAGAAGAGGCTTGTTTATTTACAGTGGTAAGCTTCCAAGCATTTTTCAGTGTTCTAGTCTTGCGAGGCCTTTGAGAACTCATTTTGCTGGCGCCGAGTAGTGCCATTTTCAGCAGAAATGGTAATGATTTTTTTTTTTTATGTGGAAGGGAGGGTCTTCAGATGAAGCTGATCTGGTGACACCTCCTTTTCGTTGGTCGCCCCCTGCCCACACACACAAAAAAAGCTGAGCTCTGTCCTTAGCTCGCTCAGTTTGGTGATGCATCACATATGGCGTCAAAGATTACTACTCTTAATACATGGGCCCAGACAGGTGAATCGAGGACAGTGGGTCATCTGGAACTCTGAAATGCTGTTGTAAGCTAAAGAGATTTTTCAGTATAGTTTCAGTAGTTAGTTGTATTGTTTAAAGGTAAAACAACAGAAAAATTTTAAAGGCTTAAGGCACACAGTAGGTGGCTTGTGGTAGAGTGCACCTTGTGACCTTAAATGACACGAAGCCAGACCTCTACAGTGTGGCCATCTGGCAATGACCATCTATCTACAGAAGGTCGACCATGCCACAAAAACCTAATCTTGAATTGCATTCTTTTGAAAGAATAAATGTTGAGATTAAAATAGTTTTAACTTGGTAAAGCAACATTCATAAGCCTTTAGAAAAGATTTTTGAAGCTGTGGAACAGACTCCCTGCAGTGCTGGAGCCAAGTAGACTTTTACTGTGTGTATAAATTAATCTGGAGCTGATCTGTCTGTGAAACTTTTAGTACTGAAACTGTAGCAGTATAATGCTTGTGCTTAACAAACACAGCTTTGTAAGACTTGCTGTTTTTTTCAGTAGCTTATTCATGTTCTTAATGGGAACAGAATGGTGCTGTTAAAGGGAAACTGCAAAGCACAAATCTGTTGTGTTTGTTTTTCTTACTGTTTGGTTTTGGTGGGGTTTTTTTTTGGGGGGGTGACATAGGGAGTGAGTAAGGTTTTAATTCTTTCAAGGAATCAATGACTTTTCTGGAAGACTGTATAGTTTGCAGACCTTGGAATTGTCTTCAAGGAGAAAACCTGATATACAGCTTCACCAGAAGGAAGGAGGAGGGAATCTTTGAAGCTGCATCATTATTTGGCCTCAAACAGAAAGAAGCAACTGTCTAAACTTGTTTCAAACATAGTTTTTGTGCTGAAGTTGTAGCCAAAGAGTGTTAGGAGTGCAAGACCATTTAACACCTAGCCTGAGAAAAAAGATTTAAATGTTGTGTTTTGGGTTGCTGAAGCCTGGGATTGAGGATGTCCTAGCTGTAGGTTTGGTAAAAGCATCGGGAGTGGGGGGGTCCAGAAGTTGCCAATCCTCCAGAAAATGGAAGGAAGACAGTATCTAGCTGCAAAATAAATAAATGAGAGGCAACAGCGTTTCTTACTGAAGTGCTGAACTGCTTGATTTGATACCTACTTTCTGCCTAGCCCATAACTGAGACAGTTAGAAGTGCTGAAGTGCATACCTTCCTCATTTTGGACTTCTTGAACATGCCACCTAACACTTCAAAACACACTTGAAAGACCTTATCTGGAAGTGGCATGCAACAAAAGAACATTTTGGACTTTCAGCTACACTTCTGGGTTTCGGTATCTCCAGTTTAGTGTCTACTTCTGGTCAAGGACAGGAAATCCAAAATCAAACTCTGCAAAACCAGGCTTTATGTCGTATTCTTTCAGAGCGGGTTCAAGATGATAAAACTGCAGGGAGACGCTGCCTGTCATATGTGCCTAGAGAATCGAGCAGGGGAGTAGGTAGGAAAGGCAAAGTCATCAAGGTCGTTTATAGGGGTGAGACCTGAAAAGCAGATGCAGTGGTGATAACAGAATTTGTTTCCTTATTTTTGTTATAATCTTATTACAGTGTTTGCTGTTAAATGAAGTAGCTGTCTGTGTTCTTAGGCTAATTTCCAGGATTCTGTGTTAACATTAACTGCTAGAAACACCGACTTTTTTTTTTTTTATAAGGATACAAACAGTTTTTAAAAATGCATGCAAACTGCTTTCAAATTTTAATCTTTTTCTTGATACAGTCAAGTGTTTGGAGGCTTTGTTGGGGAGATGCTGTGCGCTACGTGATCATTTTCCTTAATTTCTCCACTGTAGTAATTATGGTTTTGTTAGACAGTAAATGATTCAGTGTTCTCATTCCATGGGGGGAAGGGGAGCAAGGATGTTGAAAGAGGAGTATTGTCTGAGCGTAGCAGGATTAGCTGGTGTTACCACCTTGCACTGATTGAGCACCACTGTTTAGAATAGATCATCAGCTCTAATTGCTGAAAAGCAGCCTGGCGTCACAGGGCGGTGGGACTCCTGAAGTTTCAGGCTTCTCTGCTGTGTGATTTGAATATAGGTGTAACATCTAGGCTGATCAGCTGTAGTTCACTGGGCTTTCTTCTGCTCTGTGTAAGCCCTTACCCCTCCGTTTTCTATCATTGCAGAGTTCATCTTTTCTCTTGCACTCCTGATGGTCAGAACCTCCAAATTGGATTTGCATGATGAGGATCAGTTCTAATTTCCTCTCAAGAAATTAGGAGAATCATATGAAAAAGGAATCTNGGAATCCTTCTTNTGCATTTTTCTGGGGAATTTTGTTTCTCAAATGTNCACCTGTTAATCACAAACAANCAGGGCCTCTTGGATTTCATNGTGGAGGTGTCTGCAGTCAGGACTATTGTCAAGGCATTCCAAGTGAGGAAAAATCATTGCTCCTTGAATGAACATGTCTTGTTTCTGCAAACCATAAATCTAGAGTTATTTCCTATTCTGAATCCACAGAAGGACATCTCTTGTGCATTTGCAAGACCTGCTGTGTCTTGAAAAGTAGGATTTCTTTCAATTCTTCTTTTAAAACTGTCAGAGAGAAGATGAAATGGGAGGAGGAGGAGAGGGTTGGAAGAGGGGAACAGTATTGTGATATATAGCGAGGTGAGGAATTGCTGAAGCAATGCAATCCCAGTGCCGGCCTCCAGGCAGAGAACCTGTTCTGTGGAGCTGGCTGGGGCTGGACCATCAAATGCTCTGCAGATGGGCAGGAAAACTGAGCTGGTGGCTCCGCAGGAGAACATTTCTCATGTGTTGGGATGAGTTAACCTTTGTGAGTAGTGCAGGTGGTAGCAGAGCTTTGTGTTGGTTGGGGTGGAAGAACTATGAGTTTGGGTAGCACAGTGAAGAAAATGGTAGCATGTGGAGCTAATGAACTAGATTGTGGTGGTGGTGGGCTGTATTTACACTTAGTCTGTTCTAGTGTACTGGTTGGTTGTGGAAGGTGAAGACATCACTGCATGCGAGCTGATGGTTGCCGTCACTGCAGCAGAGGTGTCGAGGAAGGAGAGCCTGTTCCTCCACTGCATCAGTGACCAGCAGACCAGCAGCTTAGCTCACTCCCATGTGTCCTTTTCAAAAAAAAAACCCCCAAAACACAAACAAAAAAACCAAACAATAAAAACCAAACCCCTAAAGATTCCTGGCATCACATTTTGAGACCCTGGGAAAGATCACAGTGTGTGAGGACCTTACAGTTGTTTATGGCGAAAGGGTCTTGGCTGAAAAGAAGCCAAAGCTTTGCTTGCGTTTGACGAGCCTCGCATTTCCTTAGCAGGGCCTCCTCAGCATGTGGAGGCACAACCATCACTAGCTTAGCATATAGATAAATATAGACCGCAGCCGAACAGAAACAGTTGTAGCTGGGAGAGGGCCAAAAAAATGTCTCAGCAGTAAGTGTTTTTGTTTGTAATTTCTTTCCTAGGAATGAACAAACACTAGCACCATTTTAAAGCTAAATTGTCAGCTCTCATTTGCTTTGCTAATGTTTGCTTTGTAGTGCTGTGTCTTGCATCTGCATAGAGAGGGGTTGTGGTTCTTGGGTTGTTTTTTCAGCTAGCTGGAAGAATTTAGCACACCAAATGTCACAAAGTGTTGAATTTATGGAAGCGGGGTTGATGCGTTACCAGGTTTAAGCAGTAGGAGTGAATGGTTCTTGAGATTGCAGTCCTATTGTCTTGGTTCTCTTCCTGTTGCTGTAATTTATGATATTCAGTGGGGAAGTCCGCATTTATGTTCAGATCTAGCCATTTCCATTTCCTGTAGATCAGCAGAAAATGAATAAGGTGAAAGAAAATTTCTCGCTTAATGAATCTTTGGTTTCTGTCTCAGTGGATTGATAGCAAACTTGGACTACGTGTGACCAGAGAGAAGAGGCTTTGTACAATAAATTCGTTCCACTTGTGCAGCAAATTAAAGGGACACTTGCTTCCAAGACTTGAGATGTCAGGTTGGGCAGAACTATTGTGGTTGTAGTAATCAGATCAGCATTTTATTGAGATGACTCTACACCTCTTACCCGTGCCTACACACAATATTTTTTTCTGAGTGTCTTAGTCCCTATGTCTTGCTGGAGCTTTATTCCAGATAATTGTATTCTATTTTTAACCTGCATTGATGGTTATCCTTAAACAAAGAACTCTAATTTGTCTGTTTCTTCTAACTTTTTCAGTCCTTACTGGCTAGTTCCACTTTAGTAGGGCTAGTCTAAAAATTTAAGCGTAATGCTTTCTAATCCTATGGGCAGGTCCCCGAGACTGTCAACCCGTTTGTCAAAAAAATGGTTGATTTCCCCCCCCCC
>Ga0065711_1032657_pt1 | contig 26946 bp, 20 predicted proteins | sample Hoacrofraction12_FD_59098 | JGI IMG/M metagenome (GOLD analysis project Ga0065711, IMG submission 59098) | Hoatzin crop microbial communities from Cojedes, Venezuela - Epithelial fraction 12 v2 (version 2) | ecosystem: Host-associated > Birds > Digestive system > Esophagus > Crop | place... | reverse complement strand
TTTTTTTTTTTTTTTTTTTCCCCTCCCCTCTAAGGATTTATTGGAAAAGGAACTTTCTCTGGTTTATGCATCTTCAGTAGAAAGTTGACCTGTAGTTAACTGGCTCTTCTGTTCCGAGAAATTACTCTTGCTTGCTGTGGCTGTCTTCAATAGCGTCTTTTACTAAAATAGATATATTAGACACAGCTTGAATGTGTGTTTTAAAATATACCCGCTAGAGTGAGTTTGCTGCTGTTGGAGCTCTCTCTATGGTCATCTTGTTGGACAGTGAGAAGGGATTCCCAGCTCTTCACAGTGTGAAGAAAAATTAACTTAAGTTCCTCCTTATAAAGTAAGCCCTCTGGCATAGCTGGTGGAAGGGCTGAGGTGGAGCCCATGCTGCAGGTTGGTGTCAGGGAATGTTTGGTGTTTCCTCACTTCATTGTGCCGAGCTACCCAGTCTTGTGTGTGTAGCTCCTTCACCACCCCTACCCCTTCACCACCCCTCTGCCTGTGAAGGAGGCGGGCAGGAACAGGAACATCCCTGCTAGCAGGGCTGCAGTAGCAGGTGGGGAATGTTTCTTGGGTAGAAATGGTAGGGAAAAGGCAGTCCAAACTTTTTGCATACCCCAGAGAGCAGAAAAAGTAGTTCCTCTGAACTTCGGAATTCTTTGTTGACCTGCTTTTTTTTTGGCTGTATTGTCATTCAAATTCAGATTATGAGATGACAGTTTAGCTGATGACAAGCAGGAGGCTGCCAAGTGGTAATCTTGGCAAGTGTTAACCCAGAAAAACCTGGACTAAGTTAGCTGCAGAGTGCAGAGTTTTGGACCTTTGCGCTTTTTTCTGTTTTTAATAAGAGGATTGTCCTTGCTACAGGCTAGTTTGACTTGTAGCTTTCTTTTTTATGAATGGTTATTGAGAAGGAGATTGGATCGTTCAGTGCAGCTCAATTGTTGAATTCAAGACGCAGAGGTAGGTTGCACAGTCCCCGTGTTTTGTTATAGCGCAATGTTAGAAGCGTTAACTTTCACACCTGGGTGTTGCGTTTCCAGATGTAAACTGCGACAGTCTTAGGGGTTTCGTTCAGCACTTTGCAAATTGCTCGATGCTTAAATGAAGCCTCTAAACAAGGTCTAGCCTCCTCTTGACAGCAGCAAGGCAGTCTAGCTCGGATGACTGTTGCGCATGCATTTGTGAAAGGAGAACGAAAGCCTGTCATGTTCATCAGGTTCTGTCCTAATTGCTGTGGAGCTGAAGGGGTTTGTTCCAAGGTAACTGGCAGCTGCGGGTTACTGGCCTCTGTTCTGCAGCATATGGCGTTCTCATATTTATTTATGGAATTAAGGAATTCTTACGTGTCCCTTGTTCCAATGTAATTTTTCATGTGTTTTCCCTCCCTCAGGCAAATGACTTGCCTATTTCTTGGAGCTGATAATTATAAGCAGTGAGATATGGCAGACTTGTAATTTGGTAAAAAAAACCCAGCTTGTTTCTGGGGCAAAACTAGAAATAAAGTGTTACTGGAAAAGCTGAGGAATAGTGATAAACTGTCAAAGTTCATAGGCAAAGTGTCAGGGGAGTGGCATCCTCTCTCCCAGTCCATTTCTGCTTGCAATGATGGAGCTCGTTCGAATTTGACCTCCTTGCGTTGAAGGCTGCCCGTTTCAGAGCATTAGTGGTGTAGGTCCAGAGCCTCCTGTCCCTGCTGGGGTTTCAGTTCTAGGCTGGATTCATTTTGACCACCTGTTTCCTCCATGCAGGGTTGTGTCTTAGTGAGTTATGGGGAATTAGTTGCTTTTTAATCTAGTGTCTGATGGATGGCTATCACCTGCGTGTTCAGAGCTAATTGATGCACGTGTGCCAAATGAATGCAGGGATGGTGTGTATTTGTTGGGTGGGAATGTGATGTCTCCGTGGTTGGAGAGGCACTCCAGTAAAAGCCAGGTCTTTGGCGGTGAGTTACAAATGCTGCTGGGTTCTGTTTTATTAAACTTCTTGGTTATTGCTGGGAATTTGTCACCAATTACATTTTTTTGATCGCCAAAGTAATACCAAATTGAACAGTGGTATGGACACTTCAGAGAGCACAAAAGTCATTAGAGGAAAACAAACAGAGAACATTTGTACCCCAAGCAGAAAAATAATCAGATTCAATTTAGAAAAATAATAAAAGCTAATGTGTTTGGGAAGAGATTGCTTTCAGTGAGGGAGAGAAGCACAAAGAACATTTCTGTGGTAGTCAGCCATGAGCTAGACACATATTCAATAAGATACGGCAATTCTGAGATATTTAGATAGGGATTTCATCTCCTAAAGTAGAGGGTAAAAACCCTAAGTAGTGCTTAGGTGTAATTCATTGCGAGAAAGACAACAGCAAACTGCACAGCGTTCAGGGAAGAGCAGTAAAATTGATCAGGGTGCGCTGAGGGCTGAATTAGGATATCAGAAAGGTCCGTGAGCTTGTCTGTGATGCTTTGTATACCTCTAGGAGAAGTAGGAGTTATAAATATCAAAGGTAGAGAAGACAATTTTTGGGGGAGTTTAGGAGATCTGAGTGTGGTTAACAGGATGATGCTGAAGCTAGAAAAATTTGAAGGAGAGCGTTAGGAATTTTTACTGTTAGGAGTGTATCTCTAAGATGCTCTGTGTGTTATTTGATAGGCTGCTGTACATCAGGCTGTAAAGAAATCTTCCAGAAGAGGTTCTCTGGAAGTCTTCTTACCAGACAATATTGAAAACTGGACTTTGTGAAATCTCAGCATTTTTGTTGTTGTGGAGAGTGAGGTGCTGCTGGAGAGAATGGAGGTCTGGTGGACAAGGGCTTGCATCCACCTCTAACCCAGACAGCGTCTGGTGATGTTGTGAGTCTGCCCATGATCAACCTACTCGGTGGAGAAGCAGGACTTTAGCAAGTGTGTATTTTGGCACCTCCACCCGCCAAGATATAAAAATCCTTGTGAAGAGCTAAGCCCTCGTTTAGGATTTGTAATAATAATAAAAGAAAAACCCCAAACCAGCACCCTGGCAATGAAAGCTACTCCCTGTTGTATCCCTTACTGTACATAAGTGACATGCTTCAAAATGATGGTTCACTCTTCTTTTGATCCTTTCAGAAATAGCTGAGAAGGAGCAAAACGGGAAAAAACACCCCATCCATTCTGTGGAGCCTTCTGCGGGAGTTCAGGAATTTCAACAGTGATCTTTTGGCATAAGCTGGTTTTTCAAGAGACATTCCTGCCATTATGAATGAAGTAGCAATAGTGAAGGAAGGGTGGCTTCACAAACGAGGTAAGTGTCTCTTCGCTCCAGGACAGCAGACTGACTTTCTCCCCCGTGGTGGTCTGTCCTTGAGCAGCGAATCTTCAAATAGGCCATTATTTTCCCAGTCAGCCTAATGGGAAACGGCATACAAGGAGCGTGCATGACTTTCTCTCCAGTTTGAGAAAATGCACGTGTAAGGGGTTTTCTTTGGGTGTGTGCATGTGTGTGTGTGTGTGTTCACTGAAAACTGCGTCAGCTGAAAATGATGATAAAGATAGCAACCAAAGGAGATGCTACTTAGAGTGTTAAAGGTTAAACTGTAGCAAACTGTAGGTCTGTAGCTTTTCATTTTGTGTTAGAGCGTAGAATTGTCTTGAGGTGAATCTTCATCTGAATGGCAGAAAATACGCCTGTATTTTGCAAGCAGTGCTGTGCTCTTGCAGAGGTTGCTAGAGAGTGCGCTGTTTTGTTCGGGTCTGAACCGCTCTTGGTACCGGCATCCTAGATGGGAAGAACAGCCTGGAGTTTGTGCACTCTCTGCATTTCTGTAGTACCACTAACGACATTCGATTTTTATAAAAAGTAATTATTCTTGACTGGGTGGCAAAACTGAAATAACCTAGTCACCTGTACTGTTAATGCTTTTCGCGTTCTTAAATGTTTTATTGCCAAAACAGTGGGTTTGGATTTCTTGGGGCGAACTAGGGGGGTGTTTGTTTTCTACTACTGCGGCATTGTGCCTGTAAGGTACTTGACTTACCTGTTTCTTTGTATTCTGCTATTGTCTCTTGGAAAGCAGAGAGCGGTGTTAGGTACTTTCCATAATACCGTCATTTTTTTGGACCAGAAGCAGAACCTGTGTGCTCCGGCAGTAAGGAAGCTCACGTGGTTCTGCGCACTCAGGATTTTTCTAGAGGGCTTGCAACAACTTGCCTGAAGGTGCAAAGGTGTAGCGTAATTATTTCTGGAAGAAAATGGAAATATGTTATCATAACCTTGATAAAGGCTGATGGTTCTTCTGTCATGCTAAGAAATTTCTAAGAATTTAGAAAACATTGATAATCCGTGTTTTAAAAGGGTGGACATTTCTAATAGCTGGATATACAGCTTAGTTTAGCGAATTGTCTGATGCTTGATGTAAAAATGTTTTGATAAAATTTTTTCCATTTTTTTCGTTCTGGTGTATTTTAGTTAGGAACGCCTTTCCACTCGTTATCTTAAATAACTTCATAATTCTGGTGTACCCAGGCTGCCTTGTTCTTATAAAGTATTTGAGAGTTATGCTGTATTTGGATAAAACAGGAGAATGAAACACGGAATTATGCTTCCTGTTCCCGTCAAATAAAGGAGATATGTTTTTAGTTTTATATGATGTTTTTAGGCTGAGTTTTATTAACTGTCTGTTGTTACAATTCTTTCTGCACTTCCTGTAACTTTAAAAAAAATATTTTGTTATTTTGAGGAGCGCTGTACAAAAATCGGAGGGACAAAAGTTTATTTTAAAAAGTATGAAAATGGAATTGTATTGTCGTGATGATTCGGAGATAGATGTGTGTGAAACTTTACAACAGTCATGTGTTTCAAGCTTCTCTGTATTTACTCTCGAGAATGGAATTTTCGTTGTTTCTAGGATTACGATAAAGCTACTTTCAAGTAAGGAGACCTCTGGAGGAGGTCTTCCTAAGAGATGCCCTGATCTCTTTTTTTTTTTTTTAATTACCTTAGAGAAGCAGATTATTATCTCTGATGGTTTGCTGATGATACTATGGTGAGATTATCTGCTGAACACATTTCCATTTCCAAAATTTTACTCTGCATGTTCTGCATATTTGAGACTGCAAATTTGTGCCCAAATGCCCAAACTGTTGAACGTCTCTTGGCTTTTTTTCGGATGCCAGGTTTCCTGATCTGTTTAACCTGTTCCCCAGTGCCTTTTTGCCTTCTTGGTATGTGCGGTGACACCTACTTCATTCCACTTCATTGATTTTGCAACTGTTAATCTGGCGTTGCCCATGCCAGGAGGGTTTTAGAAAGCAGTGCTATCTCTCCTCCTGAGCTTGCCAGCATGTCAGCTCCGTTACTCTCTTGGTTTTCAAAACTCTTTCGAGATCAGTTGAGAAATTCAGTTCCTTTGGCTGGGGGTGCTTGTGGGGGTAACTGATCCACTCGTGTCTGTTTTGTAAAGGATTTTTTTTTTTTTTTTAATCATCTACATTTATTGCCAGACCCTATTAGTTTGCTGGCTCTGCAAGATGAAGTGCTTCAACCACAGGATGTTTCCAAAACTGATGTCTGATACTGTGAGCTTCTGAAGTTAAGGCATAAACAGTAATTACTGCAGGGAGGGACTGCTAAAGGAGGATTTTAGATATAGGAAATGTATATTGTTTGTCTTTTGGATCATTTATAAAACCAAAGGTTGCACTGCATGTGTTCTTTTAAGATCCTAGGGCTTTCCACATGCAAATATTTTAAGTAGTGACTGGCCAAAATCCAGATTGGGCAATGATGTTCTCTCTACCTAACGTTTCCCCTGTAGCTTCGGTTGGATATGGTGTTTCTTAGTTCACGTCCTGAGCAGTTGAACGGCGTGGCTGTGTGCAGTTAAACAGTTGCTACATCTCACCCCAGCAGTGGCTTAATTTTGGTGGTTTTAATGATTTGTGTACATATAAAGGAGGCTGCGAAGGGCTCTGGAGCCCTTCTGCGTGGCAGGTGTATGTAAGCGTGAAGCCATCATTAGCAGGAGCAGGTGTTTTGGCCTGACAGGGAAATAGCAGGGCTTTCTAGAGTTGTGGGGTTGTTTTCTTCTGTCAGTGTGCTTTACATTTCTGTTTTTGTTTCCAAGATTAAAAATACAAATGGAGAAATGAAATTAAATGTCACTGCTTGGCCGATAGCTCTTGGCAGTTGTGTAAGTCAGTCGCTTAAAGGAAGGTCTACTTCCAGTAGCGCAGATGTTTGTTTGTGCAGGGGCCAGAGTCATCTCCATGACACGTCTAACCTCAACCAGCCAGAAGTAGAAGTATTCATGAATGAACTTTGGGTTTTTTTCCCCTTTTCCCTGTTGGCAGCGATTGGCGCTGTTACTCTAGTCGCAGCAAGGCGATAGGCTCTTGCATGAAGACAGGAACAGTAGTTACATTACTAACCAGTCTTCATGTAACTGCATGGCTGCAGTGTTCCAACACACACATAGAAACCGTAAAGAAACTTGGGCTTGGTGTATTGTGTGTGTATGTCCAGAATATGTAATCCCTGGTTGCGTTATGCTGAAGGTTTGTTTCGTGGGCAAGGAGGGGGAAAGGAGAAAATTATCTGCCCAAACTGCTGCTTGTTGAGTTCTGAGATTACTGGTTTTCTGGATGTATGTTATCAGTATCCTTAATTTTGGTCATATGTTGTGGAACTTTTTGGATAAAAGACGTATGCCCAAATGTCTTTTATTTACTTTACTGATCCATTTTAAAGATCTCATTGGATTTCTTGCATCTTGCTGCTCTGGTCCCTGTTTATAAAGGTCTTTCCATTGTCTTCAGCCTTCATCCTGTTTGGTTTTATTTTTTTCAAGTCTTTCTGCAAGGCTAACAAAGAGGAGGATTGTGCGTTTTGATACTCTGTCATCTCTGTCTTCCCTAGTATGTCCGGTCTTCTTATTAGGGCATAAACTCGTATGGAAAAAGGAGTCTTCTGGAGGCAGGGAAAGAGGGGGAGGGAAAAATGTACACTGACATTTAAAAAATGAAATAGAAATCTTGATTTCTCTCTGTGAGACTCTGAAGCAATTATAAGCAGCAGGACAGACCTGTGTGTTCATCCATTAGTAATTTGCAGCAAATGTGGAGCTACTTTTGCTTCTGTTTTTAAATAGTATATAAATGCTGCATAGTAATTTTAACCATGAAAACCAGGACATGTGCTCCAGTGTCCATTTGTGTGGACTTAAGGCAGACAAAACTATTTGACTAGTTGGGAGTGTGGCTGCCAAGCTGACCAAAATTGCTAGAGTAGAGGTCCTTAAATGAGAAATTGTACCAAAGATACTTAATCCACTGCTGGAAATACTGTATTTTTTGTTAGAGAATTATTTCTGTAATGAAATGGAGTGATACAGATGTTCTAATAATAACCAGTAGTCCTTGATGATTTGTCTTCCTATAGCTTCATTGCATAACATGAATGCCGGATCCATATATAAAATACAAACCAAGAATTAAATGCTGATTGTTGCTCTCTTAACTTTCTCTAGCAGAATAGCACAGACTGTGAACTTGAGCTTTGTTGTTTTGAGCACAGGTTCATACTTTCAGTGTCTGGGTAGCATGAATCAAAACAGGAGCTTACGAGGTGTGACCAGAAGTTAACTTTTTTTTTTTTTTTTTAAAGCCAATGGGTCTCTTCTGTTACTCTTTTTCTTCACCTCTTTGTTCTTCTCTCTTTTCTATTCTCACCATGTTCCCTACCTCTCTTTCTCTGTGTGTGTGTTTTATTTTGGGGTGCTTTTTATTTTTTACCTTGGCTTGCTCTGTCCCCGGGATGTAGCGGTGCATTTTCTTGATGACCTGGGTAACCAGAGCCTTCGAGGTTCACATTAGTTCAAGGATCGTCTGGCTCTCACGGTAATTCAAAGGAGTGGCTGTGGCACTTGATGCAAAGGATCCTAAGACACATTTGAACTCTGAAGATGCCAGCTATAGAGGGCACAGCTACTTCAGAGGAAAAACTGGGGAGAAAAGGTAAGAAACAAGATAGGGGCTGAAGAAAGGGGGGGGGAGGTTTGTGACAGAGGGACAGAAGCTGATTCTACTTCGAGAGCTGAAGTGTTGGGTTTATAGGGAAATCTGTTGCTCTTCTTATTGGAAACAAAAGATAAGCTGTGTCAGTTTGTGGTTTTTCTTGTCTCTTTTTCAACACAAGGGGCAATAGTTTTGCAATGCTAGCTCTCGGTTGCTTTCATTTTGCTTGCCCTGTTCTGGGAAAAGGGGATTGGGGAGGAACCAGGAAATCATCGCCCAGTAAATCTGACCTTGGTGGTAGGCAAGATGCTAGAGACATTAAGAAAGGATGAGATCACAAAACATCTGGAGAAATATGAGCTGATAATGGCTAGTCAGCTAGACTTTTGGAGGGTAAATCTCATCTGATGGAATTATTTGTGGAGAGATCATAGGAAACAGGCTGGATCCAGTGTACTGTAAGAAGTGTACTTTGGATGACAGGGAAGTCAGATGCTGAGAATTACTTAGTACAGCTTAACTATACTGTACTAAATCTTTGACAGAGCTAGCGTAAGCCTAGAGATTGCTCATCTTCCTTCCACTGAGCAGACTACTTCAGTCTTTGACCATCTTTGTTACTTTTCAGTGTCCTTTGAGAGAAGTCTTTCTTCCAGGACACTTTTTGTGCAGGAAAAGCTATTTTTAAAGCCACATCTTCACATTTTTGAAGGGTGAAGTCCAAATGTTTCTTTTTTCAGTAAAAATTGCTCCCAAAAATTTTTTATTCCAACATTTTCCCCCACATTTTTTGCAAAGTACTTTCAGTTCTTTAGAGAAGTCATGCTAGATTAGATGTTCTTCTCTGTCTTTGTAAACTGCCTGCCTGGAATTTACATGCCAGTGACACCAAACACACTCTCATTTTGAATGGCAAATAGGAAGAGCTCAGATGTTGATGTCCGCATTATTTATTTCAGTCCTAGAAGTTTACTTTCACATTCTGTTTTATTGTTCATCAGAAGTGAAACAAACTAGGTCTCAATTCTATCTCTAAAAGTGGAGTAGCGTCTTAAATGACTGTTACTTGTTGTTAAAAGAGATTTGAGAGGGATCTAGGACATTGCAAGCCCTGCTTGATACAGTGGATCATGCAGGAACTGGCTGTGTTGGCTTTGATCCCCTCTTTCATGGTTCCTTCATTTTCGAGAAGGAAAAGGTAGGCCTGTGCAAAAAAGGAAAAAAACTATCCACATGTGGTTTTCTGTTCTTTTTTTCTCGGTAGGAATATTGAGAATTCCTCAGGTTTGGATTTAGGAAGAAAGAAGTGAGTGTGCTGTTTTGAGGTAGAGAGAGATGAAGAGAGTAAAGCTGGCTCGTTGTTCCTGCAGGAGTGGTTCGAGGCAAGGTGCTGTGCCATGCGTTTTCAGTTTGGCGCCTTGTCCTCACTTGGATGTGTCTTCTCTGTGTGGATGCCAGCAGGTTCCTTCCCTTGCACCGTTCCCTGCGTGAACACCGTCGGTTCCACTCGTGCCTGTGCCTGCGGCTGCCCCTGCCTGAACTTGCTCGCTGTTAGCACTCTTTGCCCTCGACTTTACCATCTGAAAAAGCTGGCAAGGACTTTGATGCTGTTAGAGCAGTACGTGGTGACATGTCGTTATCTCCTTTTATTCACTTTTTATGTTACTGATGATTCCCTTAAAAATTAGGGTGGTAGTTGGTCTCAGATTCATTCAGCAAACAAACCTTAGCGTGGGTTGGAAAGAGGGATTTGTTTAGCATTTGAACATTTAATACATTTTAAAAGATAGAGCATTCTAAAAAACAAACAACTGTCAGCTTTGTGGGGTTTTTTTTCCCCCTTTACATATGAAAGTAACTGATTTACTAAGGAAAAAATTAGTTAAATCTTATTTAAAAAGTCATCTCTCATGAGGGAAATACAGAGGCGGGATTATTATTTTCAGATGCATTATGTTGCAGGTACAATGTGCCTCTTAAAGGGGGAACAAAACCCAGGAAACTATATGAGGAAAGAGGAAGAAAAAGAATGGAGAAAGAATAGCACCATATTAGGTGTGAAGTAGGGTGCTTCTGTGAGAAATATTTATTGCAGCTGAAAGAGGGAAATAGTGAAGACCGACTTTGAGTGCAGTTGGAAAATGTCTTATGGAACTCTGGGATTATTCTCCCATCTCTTCAAGTTGAGCCAAAAAAGTGAAAAAGATAGCTGGTCAAACAATATTGTGAAATTTGTCAATTTATTCAAAAGGGTGTGGTCATATTTGAGGACAGCAGAGGTAAACAATCACCACAGACTACGGGCAAGTCAGTCAGTGCTTTCTGGAGTTTCTGGGGTAAGTTGGGAGAGCGTGTTTTGAAGTGCTGTCCAAATCCCAGGCCTTTGGTGAATGGCATGTGGAAATACGCCTTGGAGTCAGTGGTCCTGTGCATGACTGTAGTGGTATTTTGTGTTGATATTGACACTGAGTGCAGCATCTGAATCATTTATGGGGCTATCAAATCAGTCTCTTCTGTTTGTGCTTTACTAATGTGCTCTTAATGAGGACCGTGGAGCATGCGTGCCAGGGAACTGAGTTTTGTGTTGGTCGTGAACCACAGCCTTCATAGGAGATAGCTGTTTTGGGAGGGAGCTCCAGTCTTAGAATGATAGAATGGTTTGGCTTGGAGGGGACCTTTAGAGATCATCCGGTCCCAACCCCCCTGCCATGGGCAGGGACCCCTTCCACCAGAGCAGGTTGCTCAAAGCCCCGTCCAACCTGGACTTGAACACTGCCAGGGAGGGGGCAGCCACAGCTTCTCTGGGCAACCTGTGCCAGGGCCTCACTACCCTCACAGCAAAGAATTTCTTTCTTACAGGTCATCAAAATGTACCCTCTTCTAGTATATAACCATTCCCCCTCGTCCTATCACTACAGGCCCCAGTAAAAAGCCTCTCTGAGTCTGTTTTGTAAGCCCCTTTTATATGTTGAAAGGCCACAATAAGATCTCACCAGAGCCGCCTCTTCTCCAGGCTGAGCAACCCCAGATCTCTCAGCCTTTCTTCATAGGGTAGGTCTTTTAAGACAAGCGTTACTGTACTGGTAGGAAAGTCTAACTCATGAAGTTGACGCTGGTGTTATTTTAGTGGACTTTAGGTGCTGGTGGGGGTCAGGGCTGCTTACAGCAATTGATGCTAATTCTCAAAACTGGAGTGCAGCCCTTAAGTTTGTTGTGACTTTGTAAATCAGTTCCCACCTATAGAAGTTGCAAGATCTTGAAAGTTTCGCCTGTTTCTTTCTGAAGCAGAGGAGCTTGCTAATCCTTGTGATGTGGAGGAAGAACTGGAAAATGTACCCCGAGTGCCTTCTTCACAGTTTAGACTATGGAGAAGGAAAAGGGTTTTTTAATTACTTCTAGTAAAAAGTTTTTAAAAGTATACAATTTAAAATAATTTATAATGTGTGTTTTTATTTTTCTGAACACTCAGCAGTATACCCTACTATTTCAGCAATTCTGTCAAAGGGTCTGGGGGTCAGGAAGTGTACCCTGATTACACTTCAGGAAGCAAGCGATGTGAAAGAGTAAATTTTGCGTTTGCTGCAAGAGGCTTGACTGGTCTAATGGCTAATGGAGACATACGATTGAAACTGTATTTGAACTGCATTTTAATCCATCAAACTCTGGTTAAATCAAGTCTCAAGATGTAAGAGAAAAAATACTTATTTGAAGATTTTGCAGTGTGTTTCCATACAGGCCTTTGTACGTGCCCTATTACGTCTGCCAAATTAATGCTGCCTTGTTTGGAATGGTGTAGTTACAGCGGTGTGGAAAGTACACAAAATAGGGTTTGTGCCCTGAAGTGCAAGGATGCACGCTATTTTATATATTCTTGCCATTAGGCCTAGGTTGGGCCTTCACCGTTGAAGGGTCAGTAAGAAGGTACACCCTGGAAGAAAACTGTTAAGCCGTTCGAAATCCATTGTCAGGCCTCTTCGTCTCTGGGAAGTGGGAATCCTACCTCGTATTTGCTGCTTGCTTTTCAAGGGCTTCCAAGCATGGATTGTCTGGATTGAGGGGTTTTTTTGTGGGTCATACATATCTCTGCACCTACTTGGAGTGTATAAATCTTCTATAAATAGCACTCAGTTAACTAAATGAAAGTGTTTTCTTTGTGATGTAGATTTTAGGGGATTTTGTTTTGTTTTTTTAATTTTTAACTTTTGATCATGCAATCTCCTTCCCCTCCTGTTCTCATTAAGGAGAAATGAAACTTTGAGAACACCAAGAGAAGCGAAGGCATTTATTTCTCAATTCAAGGCTTGACTTAAACGTGTAGTAGTATCATTTTAGTTGCACTCCACTGCAAGCTTGTGCATGGAGCAGGCTAGAATCCAGTTGTGATAACCTGTGGTGACAGAGCTGGTTGTGGAGCTTGGAGGTAGTTTTATAGGTGGAAATAGATTCTCGGATGTAGGATATGAATCCTTTGCTGCTATAAATTAAGTAATCAAGTCACTCTGTGGTAAGTGTTCTTTGTGTTGCTCTGGCAGTGTCTTGAGAAGACCGTCATTAGATTGGGAGTTTAAACTTGTCATTTTCTTTGCATCAGAGGTTGTTGTATTTCTAGTTCATCTTCTCTGGTACAGATACATTTTTTGAAGGTGTATGATTGATACATCTCCCGGTGTGGAAGTCGAAGTTGCCTTGTTACTTGCATGATAGGAAAAGTATTTATTCTAAATAAGAATTAGGGAAAAATTACTTCTTTGTACGTGGGAAATCACAGCAAACTTAGCAGCAACAGCCTTCAGGTCGCTTGCAGAGATACTGCCTATTCAACACTATTGTGACAGCTTGTTTCTGTCATTTTCACTGAAGTTTAGCCTGTAAAGTCAAGATATCTTGATCCGAGAGATGAGGAGACAGTTAAATTACATCATCATGGAAGAATACCAGCAGACTTAGCTTTAAAGCCGTTCAAGACTACATTGGCACCCCTTTGTTATACAGTGTTGCTGAAAACAAACTGCAGCAATAATGAACCAATCCATCTAAATCACAGCAGCTGAACAACTGACTGTTCTATCTCAAAATGCAAATGCCTTGTGCAGAATGGATTTAATTGTAAATGTTTGCTTAGTAGGGAATATGAGCCTTTTAGTTTGCGACAATAATCGTGAATGCAAAGACCCACAGAATTTTAGGGTTTACATAGCTTGTCCCTGTTCTCATAACAATATTTCAGAGTCAGTTTTTTAAGATGTACCATTTGGCTTTTTTCTAGCCAGTGAATAGAACTCTAAATGCCCAATCTCTAAGCGGTGTTTCAAAAACTGAAAGATAAATTTAGCTGTATGTATTTAGATCAGGCAGGATTTTCTGTTGTATTTCTTTAAAATCTATGTTAGGACTTTTATATAGCATTGATAATAAGAGGAAAAAGTGCTGACTGTCACAGCTTGGGTTTGTTTTTGCAGTGCAGAAATGCCGAGTGTAGCTTACAGTATTAGCATTTTCTTTGAGGTTCTAGTAAGGTGCCTCTTAAAGAATTAAAGGTTACTGTGAGGAATTTCTGTTCTAGGAAAAAAAAAAGACAACCAACCAAACAAAAAGCCCCCCCTCTGTATTAAAATCTTCGGTTTTTTGTTAAATTCTTGAAACTTGGGTGCTCAGTGCAACTAATGAGGATGAATCTTTGTCACCTATTTGAATGAATTAAAATAAAATAAAACATCATTGCCATTGTATGGTAAGGAAAGGAAAAAGCTTTCACGGCTTCACTAGTGAAAAGAGAGAAAGCAGAAATAACTGCCTGCAGGCTGTTCAGAGGTGTCTTTCTATGTAAGGAAAGACAGATTAAACTTGGAAAACATCCCCCCGCCCCAAAAAAGTGTGCATGTTTGTGCTTCTGTTGCCATTTTGTGTGTGTGCTCTTTAATAACCTTCACATGTGGATTAGTCTTTCTGAAAAAAAAGGCGACCAAGCCCCCTGAAGAATGGGCCTTTGTGACACTGGAGAAGTTTACTGTGCCAAAGTTATGGTAAGAATTTGTAAATTTTGGCTGCTGGAGTACTTCCTTCCCCTGCTATGTTTTTCATGCTGGAAACTTAGAAGTGTGGAATAGAGGGTGTTTTTTCTTTTTTTTTTCCTTTTTTTTTTTTTTTAAATGACAATGCAAACATTCATTTCGCAAACTAAACCGCCCGCTCACATGACGCTGCTGGCTGTATATAAACACCCTGTTGCTCTGGTTCTGCAGAAGTCCTCGCTGGGCTTCCTGAGTCACGCAGAAATGCTCCGCTGCTCCGGTCGGGGCTGTGCTGCGGGCTTGGGCTGCGTGTGCTCACGTTTGGTTTGCCAAATTCATGTCCCTGAAAGAAATGTTTTTACTTGGAACGGGGCCCTCAGAGCCGGGATGTTTTTCCTCTGTGTGTTTAAAATATTTCATTCTGCTATCTCGGGAGTAGTTTTTGTTTTGCCTGTATTCCTCGAATAAAGCTGAACCTGTTGTGGGGATGTTTAGTATTTCGTAGTTGCAAAACCATCTTCCTCTTACATACGATGTTGTTTCTTCATGCGGATCTGATGTTGAATGTTTTAGTTTGTGGGTAGGCAAAACAGCTGGGGAGGAGAGCGCCCTGCGGAGCTCCGAGGGCCGACAGGACGCCGGTCGCTGCTGTGCCAGGTGAGCCTGCCCGGCGGCCCGCGGCGCGGCTGGCCGTGGGCTGCACAGCACAGTTGACTTCGCAGGGGCTTTCTGGAGTAACCAAGGGCAGAATTTGAGTCCAAGGCTAGACTGTCATGGTGACAAAATATTTAGAAAACATTTTCTAGCTTGAAACAAAAGCTTGGATTGTGCAACATGAAGTACGGTCCCAGTGTAATAAATGACGCTGTGTATTTTTAAAGGGTTCTGTGTGTTCCCTGGCTGTCAGCTCTTGCCAGATTCAGTGTGTTCAGGTAAAATCAGGCGTTTTCCCTCGGGACTGTTGGCTTTACAACCTGGGTTAATTCTCTGTCACACAATGGGGTTGCAAAGATGTAGCAGCCGAATCTGGCCTCACATTTTGAATGTAGTGGACAGCCCTGTTAAAGACGGAGGCAGTGGAGCTGCTTCTCTTCAGCTGTGCTGGCCCTGCTGCGTTGAGAGCAGTCACCTGAAATTTACACCTTGTGATTGCCATAGGCTGATCTGGTCCAGAGTCAGCTCTAGGACTAGACTTGGTGGTTGCTTTTATTGGGTTAGAACGTGCTGTTCTTGCTGCAGTAGGAACCTTTGGTACTGTAGGTGTTTCATCCTTCTGTAATAACTGCTATAACTTCTTTTTTTTTTAAATGCCTGAGGTTTTGAGATGTTCCAGCCTTACCAATACCTACCCTCTATCTGGAAAGGAAGCCAGAGGTCTGAAGTGGCTGTGGTAGATTGTTCATCAGGAATAATATGAAATTATTTTGAGATGAGCAAACCTGTGACAACTGAGCGAAGGCTAGTAGCCAGCCATATACAAGTCAGTTCAGCCTGACTGCGCTGTTTGGAGTTAATGCATTTTTTCCCAGTCTAGTCTGTCTTCCTGGGTAATAGGAGTTGTAATTTCAGAGAAAACCATGATTTTACATGTATACCGCCTTCTCTGCTTAGAGCAGCTGGTGGCCAAATTTCATTCTGAAATGGGGACTTTTCTCAGCCCTATAGCAGCTATAACCAGATCATCTGCAGAGACTGTGTGTGTTGATCTTCAAAGAAGTCGATGTTTTCAAAGTTGCTGTAGTTGTTGGAGTATAGTGCTATTCATGAAAATGGAAAACAAAAGCAAAACATGGAGGGGGGAGTATCCTTTTCTAAGGTTTGCACCGCCTTGCATCTTTGTATGCTTGGCATGTAACCTTGTCCCTTTCATGGTGCTGCTCTGAACAGGACGGAGCTCAATCTTTTTGTTGCTATCTACTAGTTCCCCTGTTGCACTGAGCTGCAAAACCAGCTGCTTTTGGTTTTCATACCTATTTTTACCATCTGTAATTTGCTATTAAGATGTTACCTTCTGCTTGGAGTTAGCCTAGCATGTCTCTGTACTGAGGCTACGGCATGGGGGCAAGCAACCACTTCTCTGCTTTCTCTTGTGCTACCCTTTCACACTGGGGAAATGGTCCCTGTAAACAGCTGCAGTGCTGCTTTGTTACCCTCTTGAAAAGCTCTCTCTCCTTGTGTTGCTTAGAAAAGGCCTTGACGAACTTGCAGTGCGTGTGCACTGAGACTGCTGTTCTCTGCCATGCCCTGTGTTGTTGTCCCCGTCTCCCCCCCCTTTTCTCCCCACCCCTCCTTTTTTTTTTGTGTGTCTGGCTGGCTGGCCTTCTGTTGTCCCTGTCCTGTGACAGGGAGCTCTGCAGAACAGGGTCTGTCTCACTGTTTTATTTGTACAGCAGGTGGCTCGGCTCCACATGTGTATCTGAAGTTGCGGCGTACTGCAGAAATACAAATCATTATGATATAGAAAGCTATATCTAAAATAGGAAAGAAAGAAAAAAAGATAATTTTTACTGTGATGAATTTTGTCCAATTTTAAGGGTTGGTTTTTTTTTTGATGGGGTTTTTGTGCTTAATTTTTGGGGGGGGATTGTGTTAATCCTCTGACAGATTACTGGCAGCAATGTGCAAAAATCAGTAAATACGAAGTTTTCTTCTCACTTCAGGGAATCCTGCTCCCTAGGGCCAGAGGAAAGCTTTCTTCTCAGCAGCAGCTCCAGTCTGCTAGGAGCAGGCTGCTTCACAACAGCTCTTGTTGGTGTTTTGAAGAGGTTTGTTTACTCCCTCGACTAGACTGTGTTTGCTTATGGCAAAACCTCATGTTTCTGGAGACTTTTCTCTTTTCAGGCACCATTTTAGAAGTGGAATGACACACAACAGGATGTGTGGTTGTAGGTACATGTTCACGCTTCAGAGGCCGTGCATACCTTTTTGACTGTGTACAATCCTGTGCTATTTTTCTCATGATTCGTGTGGTGAAGTAAAACATGGAGGAACACCTTTCTCCTTTTTATGCCCAGTACACACAGAGAATATTTGTTGATACTCAGCTTTGTGATGACTCTTGCAATCCTCAAACCAGTTACTGGAGGCAGGAAAATTAAAATGAGGGCACATGGCCGAGCAGACTTGAGGTTTTGTTCCCCAAATTTGATTTGAAAGTTGCAGTTTGATAAAGTTGCATTCATTCTATTTTATGCCTTTTTCTATAATTTTTCTGAAACACTTACATGTACCATTAGTGTTAGGATTTATTCTGTAGCGTTTTGAATGGCTCTGCTTTGAGGGGATGATTCGACCAGATCACCTTTAATGGCTCCTTTCAACATAAGGTATTCTGTGATCCTTGACCAGTTTGATACTGGGAATCTCATGCAAAGCCCAGCCTGGTTTTGAAGGAGAAAAACAGCCCCGTTTGTAGAGATGTTTGGTTTTAGTTTTCATACTCCTTGTGATGGCAGTCAAACAGAAAATAAATAGCAGTGCCTCTGTTGTCAACAGGCCTTTTCATTTTCAAGTGTTGGCTGATCTGTTCAAATACAGAAGTTGGGATTTTTCAAGGAGAAGGTTCAAAACATCGAATAATAAACAAACCTGGCTAATTTACTGCTTGTTGCTAGTGTTCTGGGTCTGTGCTTTGGAAGCAAAAGTTGCTTTTTGCTGTAATTAATAGAATGTTTGCTTGACTAAGATTGCTGTGTAGATGTGAAGGTGCTGGGAGTTTTGCTTTCATTTGTTTGTTTGTTTGGCTGTTGTTGCTGTGAGGCTCACTGTCAGAAAGCAGAAATGTGTCTAACCTCATCGCAGCCTTTCTCCTTCACCCCTTTGTAGTCCTGGTGTAAAAGAAGGGCAAGAGGCGTGTTCCTGGGGTGAAACAGGGGTAGCAAGATGTGTGGTGGGACTAGCTCTGTTCTTCTGGTCCTCTCCACGCAAGGCTTCAGTTCTTTCATGTCACTGATGGAAATTAAATGAGGTGCCTTGATGGTCACTTTCAGCAATAGGTAGTTGGCTGCAGCTCTTTGAGACTCTGACCATGGCAGAAGAGGTGTGCTCTGGATTCTCATCTTGTTGCTGGTGGTTGAAGTTTACAGCAATAGCCTGTTGTAAAAGTAGAGGCCTGGGCCATAAGGTCCAGCTTATCAGCAGAGATTGACGGGATAGTCTGCTGATAGCATAGGCAACCTGGAAGCTGAGTGTGGCTAATCTGGTGCCCTCAGCTAGCGCCAACCCTCTAATTTCTTCCGTTGCACCCAATCAGAGTAGTGACTGTGCCCTTCATTGAGGCCTGTTTGTGTTGGTGTAGTAGCAGTCCATCATCCTTTGGCCATTATGATGAGCAGCCACCTTTTGGAGCCAGACCTGATAAACCAGGTGATACATAGGGTGATGGATCTCTGCTGTTTGTTCCAGGGTAATAGTTACCTCAAATGGTTGACATTAAATGCTGCTTTATCAATGCCCTTAAGTTGTAGAAGCTTGTTGCACAACTGGTGATCTGGAGTCCCAAAGGACAGTGGAAATTTTGGACCTCAGGTGCCATTTCACTCAGAAGAAGAGAGCCTTTGAGGGCAGGGTTGAAGTCTGGCTCAACCAGAAATGGGAAACCTTGAGCCGTCTCCAGCCTCTGGAATTTGTTTTATCTGAGACAGGATTGTTGTATGAAGTCCGGAGCCAGGGTCTCCTTGTGAAACTACATCAGATCTGCATTTAGGTCTGCGTCTGAAATGAGATAGCTGTAGTCCCAAGGGGATTTTTTTCCTTTCTTAGTGCTTTATAAACTAAAATCTCCAAAATGGAGCTTTTTGAAGGATACATGTCTAATACCAGCTTCCTATTAAAACTTTCACTAATTTTTTAAAACTGTACCTATGACCTGCCATGGATTTGTTTTATTTTTCTACTTTGAGAACTTGATACCTCTTCCTTCCTCTTCCCACAATACCAGGATAGTGCTGACTGTTTTGGAAATTGTTTTCTTTGTTCAGATTTGGACTTCTGAATGCAAACAATGCCTGCATCTGATAGCCTCTTCCATTTTTGCTGGTCTGGAAACACTGTTAATAAAAGGCGTAGGCATTCTCCATTCCTTGTTGCTCAGGGAAGATTGGCAGGTCAAACCAAAGGCAGAGCGTCTGGAAGCTGGAGAGGTGGCTGCTGTATTAGAGTACCGTCCTGGAACTGAGAATCGAAGCTGGTCCTCCTCTGCTCTGCCACAGACTTCCTCCTATACGATCATCTCGGATAAGGTTATTTTTATCTCTCTGTGCCCCAGTTCCCTAACTGTAAAATGGTGATAACAGCACTTCCCTACTTCACAGGGGTGTTGTGAGGACAAATGCAGCTCAGGCTGTGGGGCTCCTGGATGCTGTGGTAACTGGGGGCACAGAAGGAAGAAGGGAAATGTTCCGTGTAAAAGCTTTCTGTTCTTTAAGCCCAGCAGTAGGTTGCAGCACTCATGTGAGTGTGGTTTCCACTGAAGTCATGGCTTGACTGGTGCCATGTCTTTTCCCTGTGTTTCCTTGCTCACTGCTGCGTGCGTGCCAGCAATGCGCTGAACGTCCTTGCTAAAAGCGATTGTTTGCGTCCTTGGCTATGGGCTCCGAGAGCCCCAGAGCCTGTGGGAGACTTGCTACTCATGTGTTTCCCGGCGTGGGCTGCTCGCAGGGACTGAATGGAGTACGTGCTTCTGGCAGCAGCCACCCAGTGCATTTCACAGGCTCGCTCAGACCCTGGAAGGAGTTAAAAATACGTATGAATGGATTTTCACTTGCGAAATTCAAATTAGTGTAGCAGTTACTCTGAGCAAGCTGCGGACTGCAGTCTGACCAGAAGAAAGCAATTGTCCTTGACATAACTGGTTAAATTTCATAGAAACCACATCCTTTTCGTTGCCACTGACAACATAACATTCCTTAACGTTTGATTTCAAGTGATGCTTTATTACCCAGCTGTACATGCAAACATACTTTCTTCAGAAGAATTTCTGTCCGAAGACACCACGGAAGAGTGAAACCTCTTTCTGTTTTAACGTGGACTGTTTAGTGCTTGTTTATATATAGTACAAGCAGGTAAGAGACAGGAAACCTATCTGCACAATGTTTACATTGTCACACGTCCAGAGGGATGACTGCGGTGAGTTGACTATTTGTTCACTCAGATCTTGCTCATGCAAGTTGAAGTGTGTTTTTTGGGGAGCTTTTTGGGCAGGAGGTAGATGTGTTCTTCGTTTATTGCTTGCTCCTTGAAACGTGTGGCTCATGTCATCTTCCTTGTTCACCTGCCTTGATAAATTCTATATTTAGTTGTCTCGGCCCATCCACTTAAACAGAACAAAAATAACTTCAGTGTAATCCATCCTCTCCGTCCTTTCCTCTCCACCCCTTCCCTCCCCTTTCCTGCCGCTGGGTTTAGGGCATTCAGTTGTTTGGGAAGTGGTGGATTTCTTGTTTGTTTTGCTTTGTTTCCTTACAAGTAGGGTTGGGGGCAGGAGAAAGCGTTTACACCCTGCAATAAAATTGTTGTGAAGAGCGTGCAAACTGTCAGAAACACTTTCTTCTCTCTTGTAACATTTGCTGAGGGGTCAGAGTGTGTGCAGAGTGCGTGGAGGGAGGTGGAGCAGAGAGGTTGGGAAATGACTTGCATGTGGCATACATCTGTCTGACAAAAAGCCAACTGTGCCAGGGGATAAATGGACAAACAAATAGTGTTTCAGTTCTGAACTTGGAGGTTGAACCTAAAGTTTGCGCAGGAGCAACTCTTCAGATAAGTTTCCGATGGACCTTGACTCCTATTGTGCAAACATGTAGTAGCTAGCGCAGGGGAGACTGTCCTCTAACTCCCTGCTCGGGACTCAGTCCCACGATGGGCAGAGGTATACACATTATCGTAAAGTCTGACACAAATCAGTGCTGGCCCAGACCCCCAGAAGTACTTAAGCGCCAAACCCCTTGGCTTTAGCATCAATTAAGCACCACATTACTTAAGCGCTTTTGTTAATCTGGCTGTGGCTGTTGACTGTTTTTATCTGTGAATTGGATAAAGAATGTCCACTGAACTTCCCAAAATGTTTGCTGCCTGTGTTATCTGAAATATTGTTGTCTCCCACTATTAAGCTGGTAGGGATTTGAAGGAAACTGTATTGTTTTGGCGAAACTGCTTTGAGATACAGCCTGCCGAGTTCTGGTATCTGGAGCTGAGTGTTGGGTATGTGGTTGTTCCTGACGGACAGATTGTCTGGAGATGTAGGGGGAGTGGTTGTTCCCACAAAAAAAGGTCACTTTTTGTAACCTCAGCAATTTTTAGGGTGTGTTAAAGATGGTTATGAGGAGCAGAAAGATTGAGGGGAAACCACCTGTATTGATGCCTAACAATTGAAGTTGTTTCTTGATGAATTTTTTTGTTCATTATCTGCTTTTCAAAAGAAAATGAGATTTTAAGGATTAGAATTCTCCTCCCTCCCTCCCGTTCTGGCTGTGTGCCGATGCCAGCCCGAGCCCCGCCGCGGTGACGGGGCGGCCATGCTGCCCTGTTTTGCCTTGCAGCACCCTGGGTGATGCAGGCGTGGGGGACAAGGCGCTGGAGGACACCTGGTCACGCAGGGACTTGGGCAGCACAGTGGAACCGCTAACCAAACCTGGCTTTCACTTCGAAGCCTAAACCCCAGTGTGAACCCCAGGCTATGAATTTGGGAGAGGACTGGCTCCCCGAGCCTGCCTGGCTGCCTCGCCTCTGTGGGGTGGCATCCCATCGCCTTGGCCTCCATGCTCTGTCCTGCTTTTCAAGCGAAGGACCCTTTGGTTTTTAGGAACGTTAATTCCTTACTTCATGAGCAGAAATACGTGCTCTGGGTGTTTGGAAAGGAGCAGGCCCCGCGTTGAGAGTGCGCTGGTTACACTTCCAGGCGCGGTGTGGTCCTGTTAGTGGTCCGGTTGCTGCGATGGGACCGGGCAGGCGAGGCTGCCTCGCAGGCATCTGCCGCGCTGCCCGCTGAGCCAAGTCAGTGTCTTCAAAACTGTAATTTTCACTGTAATGATGGATTACGGCTGTCACAGTTTACAGAATTTTGTCATGTGTGTTTAATAAAAGAAAATAGACTCTAATGCTTATTATTTCTGAAGTCCAATACATCTGAACTAAAGCTCAGTGTATGCAAGACAAACTACGCTTTAATTTTACAATTGTCTGATGGGACTTTGCGATTTATTTGTTGTTACTTCCTTAATGATGTTGCAGTCGGAGGCACTGTTTTGCTAAATGTTGTGTAAAAAGTAAATTGTAGCACAGCAGATGTTGGTATTTGGATGGATGTCGGTGCAATGGGGGGACAGCCACAGTCATCTCTGTCAGCTGTCTTCAGGCGCGGCAGGCCTGCTGCGTGGTTACTTTGGTGTGTAAAAACAGCTCGTTTTGCAACTGGGAAGTTTGGCATCACATTTGGCACCGAGCCATGTAACTGGGTTAACACAAGTGTTTATCCAGCGATTTTCTCAAAATTGGTAACTTGGAGAAAATGTTTATTAAACTTCAGTACAAAGGAAGGGGGAATTATGGCTGGATCTCTTCTTTTGAAAAGGCATCAACGTTTGTAATGCATAAAACCTGTTTAATTATTATTTTTATTTCCTTCACCCCCATCTGTCTTTTACTGTTTTATCATCAACCTTTTTGAAGTTTATTGTTTATAATTTCCATGTTAAAGATTAAAACAGGGACGCATACCTGATGAAATACGAAGTGTATAGAGCATCGTAATTACCTTTCTCTCTGTCCTGTGTGCTGTCATGACTTAGGTGCAAAGAACTGAGGATTGCAAATGAAGCTATTTAATTACGACCACCCCCCCATTTGGTAGAAATTCTGACTGCAGCATGGAACGGGAGCCCTGATCTGCAGAGCGGTTGGTTTTTGTATGATAAATTACTGTAGATTTTACCTTTGGGGTAAGTGTAAGAATCCCTGCAGGCCATCAAGACTTTCTCCTAGAACTCCTGTCAATATCGGACATACTTCTTTATGGAAACAGCAATTTGGACTGCATTTTTAGTAGGGAGGGGCAGGAGAAAGCAGATGTTTTGCAAAGCAGCAGCACTTTCAATCGGATTTTATACCTGAAATTGGAAACCTTTTGATTTAAGGTTCATTGGGAAACTTTATCATAGTGGAGACATTTAGTTTGGATTATTTTTTCTAATACTTTTTAATCTTGTACTGACCCTGTGATTAAATAACTAAATGTCTTCATTGCTTGAAAAGGCTCCCATTTCTTTTGGAAAAGGGAAGATGGTTAAACTAGAAAATTTGTATTCTCTGGTGAGGGGAAGAAGAGTATGTAGAAAAACACATTCTCAAACCAGTGACGCTGAGCCAGTAGTGGACTTGTGCTGAGTTACTTTTGGTTGAACTGCAGTTTTATCACCAAATACAATATCAGGACGTGAATTTTCATGTGGATTCTTTGTTCTTTCTCTCTCTTTTTTTTCTTTAAAAAAAAGGAGAGGGGGATCTACCTGTACCTTCCAATTTCTGTACCCAAGCGTGGCTTTGTTTGGAAAATGGTAATGTGCAAGATGGTCTGCTCACTATAAAGATTGGTTTAGTGTGCTGTGAATAAATGAAAATTGCAGATTAGCCACTGCAAGTGTGCAGTGACTGCTTTTTGGAAACTTTTTTTGTTCCTTAGCTTGATACTGAAATGGTAATCCTGATGTTAAAATGGTTTTCTCACAGTATGGAGGGGGAGGGGGAATTAAATGCATCAAAGTATTAATTTGGGAACAATCTAAACTTTATAGCTTCCCCAGACCAGGGGGTGAGCTGAGTCTTTGTGGACAGGCTGACTTTTGGAAGATTTCGCTGTGAGCCTTGGCTCTGCCTGCAAAGGAGCAGGGTCAGTGCAGCGATGTTGTGTGCTCATGGCCAGGCTCTGCGTTAGCTCTGTTTAACGTATGCGTGTGTGTGTGTATTTAAAGGATGTAGCTTTGCTATTTAAACTTGCTCGGATTTGGCTGTGTTTCAAGAGCAAGGTCCTGAACGGGGAGCAACACTCTCCCCGTGGGCTGGGCGCGACCTGCCCTTCCAGCTGCCCCCCTTGCTGCTGGGACGGGACCGGGACCGGGACTGGTGATGGCCACAGACACAGCTGGTGTGGCCCGGGGTGAGGGTCGGGCTGCCACCTCTCGCTGCCCTGCCTGTGCTCTCCGCAGCCCAGCGCCTGACACCCAGCGCCGGGGACACCCCACCTTGTCCCTTGGTCAGCATCCTCCTCTCTGAGGCAGCAGACTCCAGCCAGAATCATGGTGGCCACATCTTGGCTCATGTCTGCCACCTCCACAAGGTGCCTCCGTCCTCCCCCTTTCTCCTCCTGCTGCCCTCCTGCCTCGCTGGCAGTGGGGTTTGCAGGGTGGCCTTGCTTACCTTGACCCCTGGGGTGGCCAAGGAGCCCCAGCAGCTGCCGCCCGAGCCGACAGCATGGCATCTGGCACCAGTGGAAGAAAATGCTGCAACCAGAAGCATGCAGCAGCAAAGCAGGGTTCGCATGCAGGGTTTTCTGTGTGTGTACCTTCCTTTGCAGATGTCCCTGAGGCACGAACATGGCCCCAGATGACCTTCTTCTTCAGGAGCGTTACCCCAGCTGACCTGGAGGGTTTTTTCTCTCTCTTTTTTTTTTTTTTTTTAATATTTTATGAACAATACAAAACAAAAGAAAAAACCCTAGTGTCAGCTTTATTTATGGCTTTCTGGTGTTCTCACACACAAGTGTGGGAATCTGTGTCTCCTGGACAGCTGCTGGAGTTGTTGCAAGTTCTCCTACACACCTGGAGGGTAGCTGTAACCTGGCTGCGCAAGGGATGCCTCTTGGTGTTCGTTTTGCCTCTGTTCTTTGGGGACATGCCAGTAAGAGTGGGAAGGTGAGCTACAAAGAGCGGACTGTGCCCAGGTATGGGACAGGGCTTTAGGATTCGGGTGGTACAGGGAACGTGGTTGGCGAGAAGCAGGCGTGTGGTGCGCTCTGCTTGGAGAACCAGGCGCGGGGGAAAGCTAGGGCCGGCGCAGCAGTTGCTGACCTCTGGAGATCTGCTGGGGCAAGTGCCAGCTTTGATGCCCACGGAAACTGGTGTGAGTTTAGGGCTGGCTGGGGGTGGTGAGGTGATGATTTTTTTTGTTCTCTTGGGAATACGAGCAGTTTTCAAAGAGGAGACTGGAATTGTTGCTATGTCTTCCCAAAACAATAGTGTAGGGCCGCTGCAAGCTGGAAAGTGTAATTCAAGCTCCCATCTTCCTGTGCCCATCTGCTTTTTGCCTCTGTGGTGTATACATTTCATTTATGATGCTTTTTTAAAAATGGAAAGTGGCTTCAAGGTACCAAGATGCTGTTGCAATGTGAAAATTGTTTCATGGTAACAGTGTCAAGGTAGATGAGCCTTTATTCAGCTGGGGTCTTTATTTCATTCCTCCTTGTGTAAGAAACAGATTTTTGTGTGACTGACTGGAATGCATCTCTCCTGGAGCTTAAAGCTGTTAGGGACAGGTATGAGCATCTTGCTATAAGAGATGATTTTGAGGTTCAGAAAATAATAGTCATGATCATATGTATGTATTTTTAGTAGTACGTACATACATTCAGTGTTACAGGACTAACATGTGGTAGCACTGAATTCCAGCAGGAATTTTGCTGTTTGATTGTATTGCAACTCAGTATTTTTTGCTGTGTATTGTAAAAATAAGTGAATTTTCATAGTGTTTAAGGTGACAGAAGCGTGTCTGGCTGAGCCTGTCACCCTCTGGAGGCAGCAGCGTGGATTGTGCTCCACTTTATGGTGACAACACACCTCAGTCCAAGGCACAGAAATCCTTGGCAGAGTTTCTTACGCCTGTGTTACCCTACTAAGCTTAGCACCGGGGCTACGGTGGTGGCTAGCTCTCACGTTACCCAGTGGTGAAATTGCTTTAATAAATACTTAAGTCGGCACTGAAGTTACTTAGCGAAATTCCTCTGAACTGAGGCAGGCACTCCTGTTATCTGGAGGAGACTTTCATTGCTGAATTTAGGGTAGTGACTCAGTGAAAGTTATCTGTGGAATACTAAATTTGGAGGCGTAACCAGGAGGTTGCCGTGATAACAAATATTAGAACTTGCTTTCTGGGAAGTGCTTGTAATTTTTCCATTGATGGCCATTAAATGGCTCAAGATAAATGAAACATTGTATTAGAACTAACATGGTCTCCTCATGCTCCTCCAGGGTTTTGCAGACTTGCTAGTGATGAAGTGAAGAAGGGAAATCCGAATTAACCCCAGCCATGCAAACAGCACATCCTTTTTTTTATGTTGCTTCTTATTTTTGCCATTGAAATATTTGCTTAACTTGGCTTTTATGCGTCTTTCTATGAAGTATTTACCCAGTAAATGTTTACACAAACATGCTTAAAATTCTGCGTATTTTTTTTCTTGGCTCTTTTAAGAAATTTCCTGATGCACAGCATGATCACACAATTACTGGTAGAGCTTTTCTTGTAAGTGGCCTAAAACAACTCTGTGTATTTATGTTGAAAATTAGGACTCAAACCCAGAACCTAAAGGATAACAATACGCTGTGTTAATTTCTTACCCTCCATAAATTGGTTATTTATAAAAGTCCATGTTCTGCAGCTTAGTTTTTACAGAGCTTCTTTCCGTGTTTCAGACTGCCTCTGAAGTTAGTCCATATAATCTGTTTTAGAAAAGCTGCCGTTTCCATAAATCTCCCCTAATGTCCCTCAGCCTTTTTTTCACCATTTCTTTACAGTTCTCCGAGGTTTTGATTCACTTTGTGAATGACACAATGATCTAGTAGTGGGAGCCTAGAAGGGTGAGCCAGGGACTTGCGAGTCCTTGCCGGGGATGTTTTCTGTGCGGTTGTGTCCTGCCTTTTCCCTCCACTGCTCCTGCTGTCCCATGTGCGGACACGCCCCCCCCCCCCCCCCCC
>Ga0065711_1003979_pt1 | contig 26947 bp, 16 predicted proteins | sample Hoacrofraction12_FD_59098 | JGI IMG/M metagenome (GOLD analysis project Ga0065711, IMG submission 59098) | Hoatzin crop microbial communities from Cojedes, Venezuela - Epithelial fraction 12 v2 (version 2) | ecosystem: Host-associated > Birds > Digestive system > Esophagus > Crop | place... | reverse complement strand
TAAATGTGCTTAATTAAGGAGAGCTTTGAGTGCTTTTCCAGACTGAGACCTCATGACAGAACAAATATTCATGCATATTTTCGATGCTTTAATTCTTTTTTGGAAAAATAAAAATGAAATATTGTAGAACAACTCCATCCGTGTGGCACCTCCCCTAAAGCTGTTACTTCTTCAGACCCCTATGCCTGAGCGGATGGTGTGAATATACTTTACTTAAGATGAAGTGTGGGAAGTTTTGCTCTTGTAAATAACAAAAATTACAGAGACTTTTGTGACAGTGTTTTCCTTTCCTTCTCTATTTTAATTGAAATGTGGTTTCCTTGCTGCTTGAACATCTGAGTTCCAGAACAAAATTGGGGGGAAAAAATTTAGGGTGCGTCTAATTCTGGGATTACTGTCTTTTCTTCAGTTATTTGAGAAGAAATGACTGCCTCTGACTGTTTTTCTCTCCAGGAGAAGTTTTCTTTGCTGGCTTGTCCGTGCAGCCTCGGCGTGATGTCCCAGTGACGAGGCAGTACGAATAACCGCCGGGTCAGAAGCATGTCTTGCAATGAACAGAATTTACCCTTTCACCTTCACATCTCCCTCCACTCTTGTACACAGCTTATTTTTTTTTTTTTATCCAGCAGAAGTCATTTTTTGCAGGTGCAAAAAGGAGCCTTTCATTTTTCCCATCTTAAGAAAAAAGTTAGAAAAAATACGCTTTCCTTTCTGAAAGGCAATATTTTGCTTTTAGCACTACTTTATGTGTAGCATTTTTTAGCTCCTCTAATCTTAAATTCAGTACATGAATGGATGGATAATTTCCTCCCTGTCAGTTTTTTCATGCTTCTGAATTATTTACTACTCCCGCAACTTGTAGCTGCGAGTCCACTTATTTCTCGTTGAGCTGTAGCTGTGCGAGAAGCTCCCCTTCGCCCGCTGTCCTGGGGGGCTGCCTCTGCGCTGCCGGGGCAGGCGAAGCCCGGGATGCTGGGCATCCTCAGACGGCTGCCCAGGTGGGTCCTGCAGGAGTGAGTCCTTAAGTAACACATCCTGAACCTGGCTAATTTGTCTTCATCATTCATATCCCCCAAATCCTGAATCATTTTGGTTGCCCTCCACTGCACCTTTTCAATCTCCACAATGTTCCACCTGTAATACAGTGACCAGAATTGCACACAATATTTCAGATATACTCCCACTAATGTCTTATATAAAGTAGTGCCAGAATAACTTGCACTGATTTATAATCCTTACAAATATATATATTTGTTTAGCTGCTGTTGTTGGTTTTTTTATTGCTGCCAAACATTGAACATATGTCTGGTGGTCTGAAGGCCTGTTAAAGATAACGAATGAATCACATTTTCTACATGACAAAAGAAAACACCTTTATTTTTTATCATTGTCTAGCTTGAGTGGTGATATAAGATAAATTGAAACAACAAAAGGAAAAGAGAGTTTAGGAAAGTCAAGTAACAAGGTACCAGGTTATAAATGAAGTCTTCCAGTGATTGAAGTCAAAAAGTATCCACAGGCACTTCACACTTCTTAAAAAACAAATAGATCGCCCTACAGGGTGGTGATAACAACGTCCTGCTTGAAGCGTGGAAGCTTACCCCACCCTTTGGGGAGGATGCAAAGAATCTGATAGAACGTAAATGGGAATTTTGTGCTGGTTGTGGCTGCAGGAACGCACAGTGCAATGTGTGATGCTAATGCACAGAGTAACTCATCTTTGGTGTGCTGATGGTGCTCTGTTTGTGGTGTTGCTGGGAGCTACGGCTTCCTAATGGAAGCAGATTGCCAGCACTTGCCTCGCATCTGTTGGGTAAGATTCTGTTTTTGGAGTCGTACCATTAATATTCTGAAGTAATGCATTTCAATGGTATTATTTAGAGTAAAGAAGAATTGTGAGCAAGTATTTTAATCTCTGTGGTTCATAGAGGAGGAAGCAGTACATTGCCGGATGACCTTACTGCAAGACGTGCTAAACCATCTCCTATTTCCAAACTAGCCAGACCAAGGATTACCATTTTTGTGGAAGATGTGGAAACAAACTTTCAAAAAAAGAAAGCAAGTATGGTCAAGGTAAAATTACCCTGAGAGCGTGCTGGCAATGGCAGGCCACAGCAGACCTGCAAGTATTTTCTCTTAATTGATACAGCAAGGTTTGAACTCTGCTTGTTTCCAGTTTAAGAAGAAGTTTTTGATGGCTTCCACCTGAATTGGTCTGTGCTATATAGTGCAGGTGACCTGCATTAATGGCCTCATTTTCCCAAGGCAACGCGATGCTATTAATGTATTGTACCAGGTTTTACCTTGGCTAGTGGCCATTATCGCCAATAAATAATGGCTCATGTTGCATCAACTCCTGCTAAGGTCTTGGGACATGAAATTCATGTGTGCTACCAATGTAGATCGAACATAACCTTGACATTAATCAGACAGGTGGAATTTAAGGCTTCCCCAGGTTTTCCAGTGCCACTCTCGTAACAAATCATGAAGTTCTTCTGCAGTTCGCTGGTGAGGTTCAACATAAAAACCTCCACACCTTCCTTTCCCCCTTATTGTGTGTTTTTTTTGAAATACATTTCGTCTATTAATAAGACCATTATAGCATTTACAAATACTTCTGCCTTCCTAGTGCTCTCCTGCATCCTAAATGGGCTCCTGTTTTCCGAGAGCAAACAAATGGAGCAGACCTTTGAAGAAACCCACCCTCGATTAATAGTTAATGATGGCTCAGGAGAAGGAACAAAGCCCGTACGATGTGAACACGGATTAGCCCTTTTATAAACACGGCCAAACAGTTTGTAGGAGCGCCGATGCCCAGGAGCAGCATGCTGTGCCCTCCTGCCGAGATCAAGGCTGGGCAGCGGGCTCGGCACAGGGGGCCAGAGGACCCCGGGGTCTGCGCCCCAGCTGCCCCCCTCTCCCAGAAAGCAATGAGCTGGTTGATGTAGGAGCATCCCCTGCCGACCAGCGCTGGGCAATTATTGCCTCTGCCAAGGACCTGGCATTAATCTTCCTTCCTCTCCCTGAATGCAGAAATATTGAGCTTGGCCAAGGCTGATGCCCAGCAAGGGGCTCTCGGCCCTGCACAGCTCGTCGGTTGCCTTTGGGTTCACCTTACAAAACCCTTGGTCTTCTTTACCCCCAAAACGCTTGGGTCTCATCCTCTTGCCTGGCATCAGGGCACATCTTCCTGCCGGTGCTGACGGGGGTCGAGGCAGAGGCAGAGCTTTGGAGGTGAAAGGCTTCGCATCCCCCTACCCGCTTCCAGAGCCTTCCTTTCTCGCACAGAATATTTTAAGTTTAGGACTTCAAATATTTCTATTAATAAATTACTATGCATCATGTCAAATTAGCATTGCCATTACTAAAAGATTAATAGCGACAATGCGTTGTGGCACTCCATTGCTTCAGGGTAATTTTCTTTTGTTCATGCTTTGGCATAATATTGTACAGCAGAGCGGCAGAACTACGAAGCATAAATTTAGCCACAGCCCCTCAGCAGAAGAGGTAATCCTAATCACAGCAGAGGGTTAGCAATTAGCTCCTGCTGCCGCTCTGCGATGAGCGCGCTGCAACCTTCTGTGAAGGTTGCCTTCAAACCGGGATGCATCAGGGCTAATGCCGACCCATATCCCTCACACTTCGCAGATAACAAGATAGATCCCGACGTTTATATATTTTTATTTACTAAGTGCTCTGGAGGAATAAACAATGATAATTTGCATGTGAAGCCTTTTTATTTTAGACTGTGAATAATTGGCGGGTTAGCGATGGTGTATACACTTAAGTGTACATCACGCCAACAGTAATCTTTGCTTTCATAAATTCTCCGTCCTAACTGGAGTTTACAAGGGAAGAAATTACTCTCTTGCTCATGTCCCTTTCCATTGCGCTTGTAAAAAGGAGTAACTTTTCTTCCCTCTGCCTCCTTGGGTAGGGACATGACAACAAAGCAATTAAGCAATGTGTCTTGGTGGAAGCTATTTAAAATAAAGGGTGGGACTATGTCGTGTGGCATTATTTTATCTAAAAGATATACACAAGCATTTCGTACCTGCAGTTTTATGAAGGACAGGGAGAGGAAAAACATCTAAATCTCATTTTCAGACACAAGCTTTTTTATTTTTTACTGTTTTAACAAATGACTTTCACAAGTGAAATTATTGTGTTATCATCTATTCGGCTTCATGCTGGAGATCTCCAGGAAAATATCTCCATGATGGCTCTGTTTCTTGCTTAAATATCAAGTATTGGTATTTTTAATGTTTTTGTAAACATTATATATTTTAATACTTGAGAAAATGTATCTCATATATAAGCTTTATTATCTGTCAAAAAGGATGAAAATATAACTTTACATTTCTGTTTTAAAGTAATTTTAGTGCCTATTAGCTATAAAGTAACAGTTATATATAATTTAGAGTATGTAGTCACTCGAAACAACTTGACATTTTCACACAAACACAGAACCTTAATAATAGTCTTGGGATTTCATTGGAAGTATACACCACTACAGGATATTAAAATAACTTATGGTGCACTGTAATTCTTGTTTTGTATTTGTCCAAGTAGTTTTGAAGCATGCTATAAAGTAGAAAAATAAAAACCTAAGCTACAAAGTCAGCTAAGCTGCATTCTTAAAGTTATAGCAGTCTTTTCATATTAAGTATGATTAAACCAGCTGACATTTCTAGTTGTCATCTTTCTCTTCTTCCTTCCTATTAATATGCTATGCTTAAAATGTAAATGCTCTACATGCTGCATTTTTTATTTAAAGCCCTGGCAATTGTTTGCTGAAAATAATGATGTTGATTGTATGTGTGCAGGGATCATAATAATAGCTTGAAAACAGTAATTTACTTGTTGATCTTAAACTCCGTATTTGTGGAATGAAATACTTTGCCACAGCCACATGTGGTTGAATGCTGCTGTCTCAAACTCGGTTGGCTCCAAAAGTCCAACGCCATTTGCACCTATTGTCCTGCACCCACGGCAAAATGGAAACCGTGAGGGCAATGGCTGGAGGTTCACCAGTTGGACCAGTTCCTTCCTGAAATGATGTGGAAAGAAAAAACCATTGAAAGTTTTTCACAGATTTTTTTCTTAAATAACCCTACAGACTTTATTGTGATTAAAATTTGCCCAAGATTTAACTTGTTCGTTTAATTGTAATTGAAGTGGCATGTGGGTAGGGATTAGGTGAGTGTGCAGATGTGCACAAAAATTAATAGGAACTTGAGGAATAGTCTCATCGCCATAAAAGGGCTGACCAAATGTTCACAGATGGAATTTGAGTGGACCCTTATTGAATGAGCTAGTAGGGCCCACTTGGGTCATTTCTGCATCAATCCCATGTAGTCTGTTTGGAAAAGGCACCGTCCAGGCCTTTTCTATTATAATTATTCTCATGCCTGATCCATTAATTTTTTAATTTGCATTAGGGCTGCTCAGTGACAGCACCACCACTATCAACTAGAAAAGAATTTAAAATGCGGTTTGAAGAAGATTGTGTGCAGCTATGTGTTTTTTTTTAACCTTCCTCACTATGACATGTTTAGACACAGAAATTAAACATATTACTGTTGTAGTCAAATGGGATCCAGAAAATCTTGCATATAACTAAATAAAGGTCTTGCTCTGTCAAGAAACTTTCAAAAACTGGTGATAATCAAGGAATTTGAATTAAAGAGACAATCAGGTGATATAAAATGAAATAACTTATAAATGCTACAGCGTATAACCAAGGATTCTTTCTTCCTTTCCCTTCTGTCCCACCCCAATGTTTATCTCATTCTTATTCTGATGCTGCTTTTAAACTGTTGAATTTATACAAATGCATATGAAAAAACACCAATCCTTAAGTGTTTTTTTTTGTACCATTCTTCCCAGGAGTCCCACTGAATTTGTACCCAGCAGAAGATAGAAGAATTAAAATGTGATTGTTAAACTGTGAAATATAGAAATATTCCTAACAACACAGTAAAGCTGACGAAAGACTATTTTCATCAAAACTCTGTTTAAACAATATGTTGGGGCATAGAAGCACCTGTTGGATGGACTGAGGATGCATGTAGTTACTGTGCTTGGGTATAGTCAGGAAAAATTAAGAAACCTTTGAGCTTCCCTGCGCTGCACTGGGCTCCCATCACCGGAATCAAGCTTTGTAGAGCTGTATGGATCACCCTTCCCCGTGGAAAGGCAATGGAGGGCTCAGAGGTCAGGTTTTTTGCCACAGGACCCTTTTCCACCATGGTCTACCACAACTCTTCTTTGGTTTGACCATAAACATTTCNTCTCTGCCATGACAATTTTGTCTGAAGCCTTGTCTAAGACTTGAGAGCTTCCTGAGCTTCGTAGGACTTAATATGAGTCAGTGTATAGAATAAACGCAAAGAGAAACCACTCTTCAGAGTTGCTGTNGGCCCGTGTAAAGCCTTGTTTGGGATTTTGAAAACCAGGTTGTGCTGGCTTGTCTNGGGTGCCACATAGGTCTTACTGCTGAATCACTTCTTTCTTCAGCTGACAAGAGCTGGAGCCCTTCATCTCAAATTGTCTTATTGCTAGAATTTGTAAGTTTGAACAAAACATAGGTGTGGTCCTGAGCAATTCTGATTGGGAGTTTGGTTTTGCAAACCTGAAACATGGTCTCTGGCCCATTTCTAGTTCTGTAGGAGTTAATCTCACTGCCATATGTTTCCATAAATTGACAGTGTCTGGTCAAGTAAACGGGAAGACTGGCTAAGAATAACATATACATTTGACAGATATGTGGTGCTTTTTTGTTTTGAAACATCCCCAAAGAATCCTGCAGGCTACTTCATATCTAGGAGTCATTTCACCTGTCCCCGCGGTGGGAGCAAGCCGTGGTTCAGCCATGCACAGCCACACAACAGAACCACTTTGGAAAAGAAATGAAGAGGGTTTCTGACGCTAGTTGAAACTGCGTGGGAGGTTTGGACAAGCAGAAGGTGTGTGCCTTCCCAGACACTTGGTGCCAGGGAACTGCACCCCTCTGTCACATGAAATCTGCGTGGGCACCTCCAATGACAAGGAGATGGCAGTTCTTATCATACAGCGTAGGGCATGGCTTCAGCACACGGGGCATGGTGTTGCCATCCAGTGCTGCTCCAGGGAGAGAGGTTCCTACCATATCAAAAGCACGATTTGCTGAAATGCTTCATTTTTTCTTAGTGATCTTTCTACCCAGACTCATGATGTTAAATATTATAAAGGCCTCCAGTCACCTTCTGCTTTCCTTTTGATCTTCTCTTTCTCCTCAATTTCTGTTTCCACACCATTTTGCTGCTTCTGCCAATGTCCTTGCAAGAGCCTTCTCTGTAACAGAGTCAAGGGCTATGAGTATGAATAGCAGATGAATAAAGTAACTCAAGGTATGAGTTTGAGGGGGATAACAGGACATATGTGGTTAAAGTGTCTCTCAAACACGTGGTGGTGAAGAGGGTGTACAGAAGAAATGGACTATAAGAAAGCCACAGCTGAGGATTAACAGTTGCCTAAAGTACATGGCTAAAGATCCTTCCGACTAAATTTCATTGGCTTGATTGCAACATTATTTTAGCAAATATTTTTCAGATGAGTTCAGTAAAGTTAGCTTTGATTTCTATTTCTGCAAGCAGGGTTCAGTGCCGTATCTCAGGCATAATTTCCCTGTCCTCTTGTGTGCATCCCTTCTGTAAACCCAGAGAAGAAACTCCATGCAGGAGGACCATACAGGTATTTTGTCTCAGCTGTGAGCTTTTTTTCATAGGGTAATAAAGCCGATGGCTAATTTAATGTACACAGCTGTGCGCACTTTTGCCTTCCCATGCCCTCGGTAATGCTCTGTTATTGTGTGGTTTTGGTAGCAATGTAGGACTTCGGCAAGAAGAATTACCATTATTTTAGAAGTGTCTGGCTTTTTTTAGTTTTTCATGTCCTTTGTAAATTTAGAAGTAGAATTAGATTTATTTAAAAAGAAACAACTTGTGTTGGTGTTGGCAATGCCAGTTGTTTGCTTCAGATTGGGAGATCCAGTTAATCAGGGCAAATTGAGAATACCAGATAAAAGCTGGAAGAACAGAAGCAGGAATCTATAGGACATTGCAACAGTTTTCCTCTCTGAAAACTGGAAATTACCTGTTTGCTGTTGCAGGGGAAAAGAGATGGATACTGCTCTTTCTTACTCCCTAGGATATTTTTTTCCTGCTAATCTTTTACTGCTGGTGGGGAGGGAGGAGAGGTATTTGTGTTACTGAGAATTGGGTTGGATTTTTAAAGCTCTAGGTGTTTGGTACAGCCCACCAAACTCTGTGGGAGCTACAGGTACCCAGTATTTCTGAAGCAGCAGCTCCTGGTTGTATTTTACGTGGTAATATTACCTACTTAAGTCCAGGTTCTGGTACTGTGACTCGGATTGACTGGTAGTGTACTATAGAGGTAGCATCATAAATAGCAAACTAGCTGATGAAATTTGGATGCAACTCACTAATGATTTTTGCCTTTGCTTTGCCTCACTCCTTTTCTTTACTTCATGCCTTTTTTATAGGCTATAGTTGAGTTTTTATGGTATTGTTGGGCATTTTTACATGCTCAAATATGTGGAAATTTATAAATAAATAAAGCAATTCTGGAATTGAAAAGCACAGTAGTATGAATCACCTGGCTGTGAAAAAGGTATGTAATCAAAAACTTGTTTTGCCTCTATCTGTCTGGGGTATAATTTCAAAATGTTTAAAAAACATTTTTTTTCCTTTTTTTTTTTTTAACTGGGTCTCATCTAAATAGCTGAGCAGGGGGGGAAAGCATTAGAATATTGATCAAATAAATAGGCACAAGGAATAGAAAATTAAAGTGCCGACTGTCAGCAGGAGTGTGATAAGAGAGCCCATGTCTCTGTAGCTAGGGTTTTGTAGCTCCTAAAGGCAGCAGGTAGATAAAGGAGCACATGGACCCAGGAGGAGTTCCCTGTGGGACTGCAGATGACATTGTAACAGATGACTCCAGATGACAATGTAAGAGGAGGAATAGAAAGAAATTATATTAACAAACTGTTGTCGATGGTTATAATAAGATTTGAACTGCTGAATAACCGAACCTGAAAGACCAACATATTTTTCAAGATGGTTTAGAAGGATCCCACGATTGAGTATGTCAAAAACTGCAATTATGTCAAGAAGTATTACAAAGGATGGATTCCCAACATCAGATACAATAAGTGTATTATTACAAATCCTGATGAGCAGAGGCTTCACAGCTGATCAAAAAAAACCCCACAAAACAAAACCACAGTGAAACTTTCATAATAAATTATATCTTTAAAATGTGCTTCTTATGACTCTTCCTCTCTCCTAACAGAGATAGAAAAAATCATATTAAATCTGCTTTACTGTTTACTAGAACATACGGGGATTAAAAAATCCATTTAATACAGTTACTTTTTTAGAGTTTTAGATAGTCATAGTGGATAATAATACCTTTATGATACTTTCAATATATGAACCTAGCAGAGGAAAGATTTTCTCAGAAAACTATCAGATATTGGCTCCAAGGGACGTGCTGTTGGGTAAAGATTTTGTTTCCGAAATTCTAAGACTGAGAGAGAAGCACATGAAACCATGGATTTTTTTGTTGTTGTTGTGGAAAGAGGTTCTATAATAAGTCTATCAGTTTTCTGGCATAAATTTGTCAGGGGAATGAATGTGTCTAATACGTGTTTTTGATGATTGATAATGGTATTCCAATTCTGCTAAATAAGGAAGCAAGACATTTTCTTTCTATGTTTAAATGATGGGAAAAATAGCCTGAATGTTATACATTGACAAAGACATTACTAATTCAGAGTTTTTTGAAGTTCTGAAAATTTTAGGTACATTTAGTAGATTTGCTAGTTTTGTCATCAAAGACTACAATGTACATAATATCAGTAACTAATTGTTCTTTTTGTGTGACTTAAACTTGCCATATGTCAATATTGAGAGTTTCAACCACAAAATCTCTGCAACTCCACTCCCAAACTAAAATAAAACATCATAAATCCAAGATTTGGGTCACACTGGTGATCTGCAAATCACGTTGTTTATGTTGTTGGTGTTTGCGGCCACGTGCACATCCCTACTTCTCCTCAACACCTTCCAGCAGGGATCAAGGGGCTGGAAAAGCCTGCTAAAGGTCCAAATGAGTGCCTATGGCTAGAAATGGTGAAATGCTTTGTTTTGAAACTGTTTGGTGGGATTTTCAGAAGCAGCTTAGCACTGTGCTAATGAAAATGGTCTCATGAAAAATGGAAGTTAGCTGTGTGATCACTGCTGAAGATATGCCAAATGCCTACTGGCAACGTGCATCTTTAAATACCACTAAAACTATTGCTTTATTTGTACCTTAATTTAGCATTTGTGTTGGTCCCCCTTTTGCTGGAAAATATATTTCCGCTGAACTTGCAGCTTTGGTTGCTCTTTTGATATTCTGCAGTACATGAAGCAGCTCCCACAAATAAAATTTGCAAGAACACTGGATGAAAAAAATCTATCTTAATTAGATGCTTATTGAAATCTAGTGCAAACTGTATATGAAACATGATTTCAAAACTGAAACAAATATTTTTATATTTATATATACTCACTAATATATATACCTAACGCAGTATCATGCACAGCTTTTCCGAAACAAATGGCAAAATGGAGATTGCTGCTGACCTCAGAGCTTTTCTAAAATAAGTTTCTCAGATGATTGTGAAAATCCATAGTAGAGCCATTTTGCAGTAACACAGAACTTTTTGCTCGTTGAAACTTGTGTGCAAAGAACGATGGTGTACAGGAGGGGGACATCTCCTGCACGGATACAGGAATATGCTCACTGTTTGCAGTCTTCTATTTTTGTCACTGGTGTCCTGTTTCATGAAGCAAGATTCTTTTTCTTAGCATCTGATATAAAATGATATGCAATATAATATTCGGTATTGGATTCCAAGACTCTGTGTTCATATTTTTTGTCATCCATGTTCTTTTTTTGTGAAGAGTCTAATAAGGGAAAAAAGCCTGAAAACCTGACATTTTCCACTTAAAAAAAAACTAGTTTCTGATGTGGGAGAAGAGAAACTGGGTCTGAAAAATTATTTATTATTATCTGAAAAATGCCAAAATGCAGTAGAGGAAAAATGGGGGCATTAACCCTGAGAAACTTTATTTCTTTTGTGTTTTCATCCTCCTTTCTGATTTGGTTGTCACTGATTGTATCCCCTGGCAAACTATACAGTCTTCCCAAGCACGTGTGCCTGCCACCATGCCAAAACCTCCCGCTTTACCTACGCTTTATCTTTGCATGCCTAGCTGGGAAGGTCTTCTCTGAGGCTGGCTCCTGCAGAGGTACCTGCCGCTGTTGGCCCCTCCATCCCCACTTTGCTATCCCGCAGCTGGGGCCACCACCGTCGCTCACCCCAGCATGCATCAATGATAAAATGGTTAAATGAAGTTGGGTTCATTTGTGGAGGAAGCCATCCCCTGCGAGCACTGAGGGTCCCTCCTGGAGCCAAACATCACACAGGGCCGAGCAGGGTGTAGCATCCTGGACGGGGGGATTTTCCAAATCTCCCCTGAGGGCTTCTTCCCAGGGGCGACCACTGCCTCTGAAGCTGCCTGTGCAGCATGGGTTCTTGGGCTTCCCTTCCCCTCCACTTCATGTGCTTACTCCCAGGAATACACCAGAGAGACAAAGAGCCTTTCAAGAATGCAAATTTCAGTAGAATTTATTATTTTTTACTTTCATGGAGAAAGGAAAAAAAAAAGAAATCACAGGAACAGTGCGGCCTCCCCTCAAATCTCCAACTAACCCTTGCACTCAATTAATCTTCGTGACCTCCTAATGCCCCGTGCCGTGAATTGTACCTTGAGGTTAGGAAAGAGGTCTAGTAGTAGTTCCCAGCGACTCCTGTACGGCTTTTGTGTTCTAAGCCTTCAGATGTTGTTCATTTGTATTTGGAATTTCTTTCATGCATAATGTCTTGATCTGATAAAGCTTTCGCTTTTAAAGCTGAGCTTTAATTTGTTTAATCTGGCATATTCTTAATTATACGAGCTGTAAATTTTATTGTATTTTAAAGCCCTGAAATACACGCATAAAGATGCAGTGCCAAGGTATGATTGATGAACGGGACCGTCTTGCTCATGGGTGTGACAATAACGTGCACGGAGGAAGATGAGGGGTGTCTGTGAAGAAAATCCTGGTGTGGAAACATCATCCTACAAATGCTTGCAACTCCGTGCAGGTAACTTTGCAATAGCTGCACGTGGGCCAGAGGCTCGGCTGGAGTAAATGGGGCTGCTCTGTTTCTGGCCCACGGGGTTTTAGGAAACAGCATAAAGTGGGAAAGGGTGAGCTAAATTGAAAAAAAAATAGGAAATGGCTGAAATGTCTTCCCGATGTCTTGCTGGGAGATTGACTTCAGCCCCTGTGTCGTTCATTATTACGTGGTTTCCAGACAGCGTTGCCAGGACTTTGGTCAGTATTGCCTGCGCTGGTGTTACCTCCGTGAACACGGGAACAGCAGCAGCACTAGCGGAGACGGTAACATGCTAAGGCAATGAGTGAGGACACACAATTATTTCATTATTCATGCATGGGATCTCAGGAGACTTGCTATGAAATTTCAGCTTCAGAAACACCAGCTTTTTTCTGGTGAGCCGAAGAAACTGCTCTGCTAGCTTAGCCAGTGGAAGTAATCTAGCAAGGCTTGGTGTTTGACATAGTTAGGTCAGGAGAAGGCAATGACATAAAAGGCCTTTTATGTGAAAGCAGTACATGAGGCCATGCTTTGCACCCTGAGCGATGCTGTAGTACTGTTTCTGACGCATCGAGGTGGTGCTCTGCGCACAGTTATCCCTGTTCTCTGCAAAAGGGATGGCATTATCCGCACAGTCTCCAGGTGGTGGCAGGAACCGATAGTGCCTGAATATTCCAAAAAGCTGGTCACTGTCAGCAGTCCCTAGGGAGATGCAGAGGGGGTCGTGTCTGTACAGTTTCCATTCACCCATCTCTTCCTGTATCATTGTTTCAGGGGCCGCTCAAAGCGGTGCCAAGTTTCACGTGCTGTGTCTGTAACTTTGGTCGCACGCTGCCTTTCGTCAGAACTTTGCATGGTCTGTCTAGCAGGCACAGATAGTCTGCAGTCATCTGTTACCTCCAGATAAAGATGGGACAGTTTGTTAAGTGACTGATGGCTTTTGCTAAGTGTTCTAAGTATGATTAATGTATAAAAATGTCTAGCCCAGTGATAAGTAAATAGGAAAAGCAGAGACACTCTCCTTAATCCAGTTTTTGCATGTCCATTCGTGTGCTTTGATCAAAAGGAAAGGTTATAGGAGCTTGCTGATAGCCCAAACACCGACTAAGAGAAAACAGACATACTCAAGACACACCAGTGTCCCATGTCTCACCCAACGATGAGAGCTGGCAATACTGTAGTAGTGGTGACTAAAAATTCAGCAAAATATGCATTGCTTTTGATTTCGTAGTTGTTACAACGCTGTAAAAGAACAATCTCTTTATTTGTATGTTGTATGGAGGTCTTCAGCATGTCTGATTTCTTAGTGGTGCTGCATTAGGTGTAGAAGACCTTCTATTGTTGCGGTAGAAGACCGTATCTGGCTACCTGGCTCTTGTTTTAGAACAGAGTTGCAATAGTGGAAGTAGCTGCCCTGTCTGCACTCAGCCTAATCTGTAGATTGAGTTCAACATGTACGTAGCGACTCTTAGTCAACCGGTGTTTCAATACTTGCATTGCAATGGCATTTCTGAGCACTTTGTTCTTTAAATGTGTGCGCGCGTAGTTTCAGGTTATCTGTCTCTGAAGGCTCCTTGTGCTCCAGTAGGCTAATTTAGTTCACCAGTGGTAAATTAATTACTCTCCAGCCAGCTATTTATTTTAATGCACACAACAGAAAAGTATCAGGTAGAGAGGCAGCTTAGGTTATTACTGACCTGGCAGGTAAGGACTCAGTGTCTGGTTGTCCTGGATGTCCACAACTCGCTTCACTGCCAGCAGCTCTCCAAGGGCTTGCTGCTTCCAGGAGCTGCTCCCTATCATAGAGCCAAGCCCACGACACACCAAAACCAATTTAAAAGTCCTGCAGATGCTTTCCTCCTCCTTGCATTGAAATACATCTTGCTTCTGTCTGAAGGATTCAAGTCACTTGTGATCTCATCCTGCACGTTTGAATCACTGGGCCACATGTCATTGACACAAGAAAATGAATCACATGAGTGCTGGAGGATGAGTCATGCAGCAGCTTGAGCACAGCAATTCCCCAAAATAGTCAGAGGATGTAAAATTTTTTGGCCAGTTATGGTTTTCCAGATAACCCTTCAGTTTTACCTACTTACTCATTAAAGGCTAATATACTGCTCGCTGCTGCTGCTGTAGGTTTGTTACAAAATCAGCCATCATTTTTGTACTTTCATGCATATCTTTGGAAAATGACAAAAATATTTCATTGCAAACAAGAAAGCAAAAAAAATCAACCAGTAAACTTGTGTACAGTGAGATAAAAATCAGTATTTCATTACTTATTTATTTATTCATTTATTTAAAAATCTTTAACCAGAAAAATTCATTAAGATGCAATATCTCATGTACAATGATGGCCTGGGGACAGGAGATGGATTAAAAAATGTAAATACTATTGGGTCTAATGTGCGTACCATTAACACAAATATGAAATTAATGTAAAACTTTCTGACAGTACAAACTTAGTTTTAACTCTTTAAATATATATTTAAAACAGTGCAGAATCATGGTAGGCTTTGGCAGATGATAGATGCAGTAAACAAGTGTGTCTCAAAAGAGACAAAATGTCAGCAAAATAATTGCCTAGCAGTACTTCATATCAATTAATTCATTTGTATTTAATTAAAAGGAGTCATAACAATTGGCTGCTCTATAAAAGCCCCTTAGCTCTGGAGTCTTCTATGCCTTTTCTTAGTTTTCTGGGGCTGGATAATGTTAGCCTTTTTGAATAATTCAACCCAGATCTATTTCCTAAACAGAAAATCTATCTCTGAGTTATTCCCTTTTCTGCAGGGAAGTAGCAATAAACAGTAGCTTTGTGCGTCTTATAAATGACAACGAGGGAGACTAGGGATGGGATTTCGAAAAGTACTTGAAACTGAAAATGTTAGTGTTCCTAAATCAGTTGGGTGCTTCTAAAGATGTACGTCACCCGCGGTGACTCCAGTGAATCCATGCAGAGGGTGAGTGAGTGCATCGCTGGCCTGGCCATTGCTATAAAACCCCAGCAGAACTGTAGCCATGACATCTAAGTTCATGAACATTTTCTTTATGGTAATGATGTTCATTTTATAATTGATAATTTCTACATCTGCTCCTGTACGTGGCCAGGTCTGCAACCCCTTTCAAACAGTGTCCTTTTGTACCCGCTCAGACCTACAGAGTATAAACATGACCCACAATTCTGGGAAGGAGACCTACTGGTTTAACCACCCCTGGTTGGGAATGCACGAGTGTAAGCCACCCAGTCAATCAATCTGTTGAAGAAATCCCATCAAACAAGGGTTTGGTGGCTGCTCTTACATGTGCTGGTGGTGGTGGTCCATGTGCGACCCCACATCTCAGCCCTTGCACTCCTGGCCACCTCACACCCAAAGCTGTCCTGGGTCTGCACACCTGAGCAGACCCCCAGTGTGGTTTTCTTTTCCTCGTCAGCAACTACGTCCCTAGCAAGCAGCAGTGAAAATGGGAGCTTTTGATTTATCCAGTTTTCTCTGTCTGGATTTAGAATAAGCTACTCTTTTAAACTAAACGAATCTTGCTGAAGGAGATGGCCAAAACACTTTGTTCAGAGTATTATCTGTGATTGCTTTTATTGTTTCTTGGTTTATTGTATCATTTCCTAACTCACTCACAAAATCTGATAACCTGTGGTGCCTTTCTCAGTCATTAGTGAAAATTAACAAAGTTGGTTACTAAACGAAAAGTAAATTATGTACCAATTTCCATCAGATGTGTGATGAGCTATCTTCTGTTACTACGGTACCTTCACAGACACTCATTACTGTGGTACAGGATGAATGACACTGTGATTTTAAGAACAAAACATGAAGAATTTGGAGCTGCTTCCTAGGTGGATGTCATCAGCTGCTCTGGGGGCAGCCCGAGACGTGCACATACATGTTTTAGATGGGTCCCAACCATAGACTTCTTGCTGGTAAATCATTATGACCAGGAAAACATTGATAGCTTGAATGTAAATACCAAAGTGGCATAGATGTTGGTGCAGCAAACTGTTGTTGAGTGTCAAGTCTTCCAAAGTCCAGGCTGACCTACCACTGCAGATCTCCAGAATAAGATATTTCAACTGGAAGACTGCAATGTTTGTTGCCTTTAGTTACAGCATCTCCCAATGGCATTGGGTCGATGGTGTCTGTAGGCTTACTGGCATGGTTCCCCCTTGCCTTTGGCACAAACCAGGAGTAGAAATTGCTGAGGCATGGGGTTAAACATCACCCAGAGTGGTGTGAGAGTGGCAGGAGTCTGTCCCTGGGGTCTACTGCTGCTTGGGTTGTCTGTGCTGGAGGTACAACCCGCTTCAGGACGAGTTCCCCACGTGGATTTGAGATTGCCGTCATTTCTTCCCATTTCTGGCCTCCCCAAAGGGGGAAGCTCACTCTTGCCCTGCGTGGCGGTGGTGGTGCGGAAGGGTTAACCCCTGTCAGCTCCCCCCCTGCCTGCTGAAGTGCCTTGTTTGCAAAGGATTGATAGAGCACCCTTGAGAGAAAGATTCGCATTTTCACTGTTCCGTGTCAGGGAATGAGGTTGTGTGATTTTTGTGTCATTTTGCACTACCATATTTCTTCCATTAGGAATTCTAATATTTCACAGCCTCTGTCAAGGAAACTGCTACTCCTAATGCATAAGGCGAATGCATTCCAGATGGCCTCGTAATCCAGTTCAGGTTTTTCACATACATTATTTTCAGTTCCACTGCGGGTCCAGGCTCAGGTTTGCCAAAGCTGGTTTCATGATTCATTTGCAACCGCAACAAGTTAATCCCAGAGCGAGTAGTTATGTCCACTTCAGGTGAATTCTTCCTGCATGCCGGCTCCAGACTTTGGCTGGTAAGAGGTGCTTCCAAAATAGCAATTTATATTCGGCATCCTTGTGCCAAATTCTTCCTCTCCCTACCCATGGCCAATGGATCAAGGAGATGTTTCTAAAATAAGAGGTTCCTTAATTTATGGATAGTGTTACCTAGCCGTTGAAACTGGTCCAGTTCAATGAATGCGTTTTAAAACATCAAGAAAAACATTTAAAAGGGGAAAGCTCAATGAGATATGCACATAGAATGTTAAAATTTAAAAGAATTCTGTGAATTGAATCATGATTGGCACTCATCTTCAGTAATTCTCAGTCCAATGACACAAGCAGTAGCAAATAAACAAAATACGACTTTATGCAGCTTTCCTGAGGTTCACAGGGTCAACCTTGTTTTCTGTTTGTTTCCTTCTATATTTGATTTTTTTTTTTACAGTGCTTCTGTATTGCATTGCTTTACACTGTTAATTGTTTGGAAGTTTCCATAAGGCTGTGCTGGATATTAAATACAATTTTCTGTTTACATTTTGATAGTGAAACATCTTACTAAACATCACACTAGTTGTACTCATCTGCTGTACCCTTGTTGCAGCCGCGGAGCAGCCTAGCTCGAGACAAAGCTGCCTCCAACCCTTTTGGTCTCCTTTCGTCTCTGGCACGTTTGGCTCCATCACACCAGCTGAAATGAAATGATATTTCCTGAGCACTGACTTCTTCGACACTTCTGTGGACTCAGCATCTTAATTGCCGTTAGCGTGAATCATCTAAGGCTGGTGCATAATTTCTCGAGACATTTATAGGAGATCTACAGTAGACATTTACTCTAAATAACAAAAATAAAGAAATCCATAAATCCCATGAAACTTTCCCCTACTTCATTTCAAGTTGTTTATACAAGGAACTTCATGTCGTAATAACACTTTTTGGCCTTTGTTTGATTGGAAATTTCTATTAAACTGTTATGAGAAAATAACTTTATGCTTCAGGTTTTATGTTTCAATTTGATTAACAACAGGCTTTTACAAGGACTCTAGCACTGCTGCCTATACTGTACGCATCCAACATTATTGCACTAGCTGTGTTTCTGTATGGAGTGGACTTTATCAAGAAAATTGTATTTCCTGCATATGACATTTTGGAAACGTATTGTATGTCATATCCCTGTCTTAAACGCTGTTAGTGCGAATCATCTGATTCTGGTTTATAATCTTTGTACTTTATTTATAGCAGACCGTTGCTCTGTAGTGTTCTAAATTTCCTGCTTATGATGCAATGGCAAAAGTCATTAAACATTAGCAGTAATAGTATTTTCACTGTAATAAAGTGTTAATTACTTCCACATGTTAATCGAGTTGGGGGGGTAGAGAGATTTTTGCTATTGTTACTGTGCCTAAAATAATTTCCATGTGATAATTTTCCAGGATATCAAAAACTGAATAATTATGCACTAATTAAGAAAGTAGAGCCTGCTCTGGAGTTAAGACTGCATTAATTTTAATGTTTTTACAGTCCTTTAATTGGGGAAAGGGCTGTAAATTGAGAGCTGACGCACTCTCCTACCATAAGCAGGCCTGCCTTTGCAAGCTGCCTCCTATAGACTGCAACCCAAGGTCAACACAAGTTTGCAAAATCCCTCTGCTCTTCGTACGAAATGTATTGGTGGTGAAGCGTGCATCTATCACTCTGACAAGCATTTAACTCTCCAAGAGCACATGCTCTCACTTCTTAAATTATTAATTGCATTAAATACATTTTCATATCGCGGACTGTTGGCTACAAACCGTTCCCGGGCAGGGAGAGGCGGTCCCCCCACAGTATGAGACACTTTGCCGTCTGTTCTTTCGGCTGGGAAGGGCTCGGTTCCGGGAGGCTGCCGCCGAAGGGCTTGCGAGTGAAACGTGCTGCACTACCGAAAACTGCTGAAAAAGTCGCCCTTGCAAAGTCTTTTTCTTTTTTTAATGTTGAACAGTTGGAATCGATTCTCCCCCTCTCTTTTGTTCTGCACTAATGTCTGTAAGTCCATATTGTTTGGGTTTGTTTATACCTTTACACTTATCAGCTCGCGCAGTTTTCCAGGGTATTCTCCCTGTCACACCATTATCACAGGCAATGGCATCATCATCCGCTTCATTATCATCTCTGGGTCATTCCAGCCCAGAATGGCTTCGTGCTACAGCTAAAAGGAGGAATCTGGCGAATGGATCATATTATCTCCCTCTCTCACTCTGGCATTTGAATGCATTATACAAGATGCAGTCTTTATATTAACAGGCTCCGTGACCTTTGCCTATAACATGTTTATTTTAGCAATACTTTCTAGTGCTGCTGGAGTTCAGCTCCTGCCAGTTCCCGATGCTATTGTAAGCCCTGTGTTTATACCTCGCTCGTGCCAAAGCAGCTCCCAGACTGCAGAGGAAATGTTAAGGCCCAGGTGGGAAAGCGGAGCTGGGGAGGCAGCTCGTCCGCCCGCCTGCCTACCTGCCTGCTGGGTGCCCTGGGAGGGGGCGAGCCCCGGGGGTGCCGAGGGCTTGTGGATGGCAGAAGATAAAGGTTCGCTGGATCAGTGTTTGAAATTAACTCTTGAAATGTCACGCCCAGGTCCTAATGGGAGCATCTTATGGTAATCAAGCTTTGGTGCAGGCAGGATGCTCCCGGTCATGGAAGAGTAAGGGGACCGCATTGTTATCAAAGCACAGATTGCTTTAAACCAGCAAAGATTCAGGAGGAAACTTGCTGGGATTGTGTTTGGGGTGCGAGTCCCCAGATTAAGATGCAGTCATAAACAGCGAAGCATTTTCACCCACTGCGAGGATGAACTACCGATGGGAACCTTCAGCAGACTTTGACGTCTACCTGTGACTCTGAGCTCACATTTGGTGGAGGTTTGAATCTCAGACCTTCTTCTTGGTATCCCCTCCCTTCATTTCCATTTGGTCCTTAAGAAAAGCATGGTAGGCATTAACAGAAAAATTAAAATATTTTACTAGCATGCATGTATATGCTTACTTGGTTTACTTGCAGTTTACTTACAGATATACCTGAATATCTCTTCCTAAGGAAGAGTTTTGTAAAGCAAGAAAACCCATCACTTTCATAACATTTTTGGGGTACCCGGTTGGTACAGGCACAGGCGGATCTAAACACGGCTCAGAAATGGGAGACCATCTTCATCTGACCTTTCCTGGAGGCCTCGTTGGACAAACCCTGTCTAGGGCTCTTTTTCAAATTTCCTCGATTTTCTACTTGTGTGCATTTCTTGACAGCAATATGTTAGTAGCATTGCTGGTGTCAAGATCAATGTATGGCATCAGTTCAAAGACATAGGTGTAAATATCTAGACAGTAGGCAAAAATGTAGAACACCTTGAGTCTCCTCCATGTCGTTTCAACAATAAATATTGAGAAGATGATGGACACTTGCCAGGACTGCAGGACAAAGTAAATTCAAGACACTTTTAGAGATGTTTCCAAAGTGTGTTGACTCATTTGGATGCATTTCCCTCTGTAACAACGTACAGCGACATGAGCTAAAATCAAGTGGCTTGGAAGCATCTTTGCAGTTTACTGCTCTTTGCTAAAACAGCACAGAGAAACAAGCCCTGCCTTCTGGAGGTGATAGTTTGAAACGCAGAGTGTGTGAAAGTCGAAGTTAAATTTCTCTTCATCCTGCGTCCTAATGAGTGGCCCTTCCTGGCCACGGTTTGCTTTACAGGATGCATTGGGAGGTTGGGCATGGAGCAGTGGCAAACTCGTGGATGGAATTGCAGCCCAAAGTGCACAATACTTCGCTGGTTTTGAATAATATTTCTTACATTATTTTGGCACATTCCTTTAAGACAACATAAAGAACATCGTGCTACAGTTGGCGCTTTTATTGCGCCTGTTCAATTGTTCAGGTGGAAGAAATCATATTTTTCAATAGCCAGCATACTTTTGTCCAGTTGGAAAACTACGAAACATCTCTGCAGAGATCAGTCTACCTGCTGTTTAAGAGGGAAAGATTGTAGGAAAGTTAACAAAGATAAATGACAGAAAGGCCAGGAGAAACATTTTTCACCCAACTTTTTCTTTTTTCTTGCTTCTGCTCCAGTTTCTCTGTTACCATTGCATTAATTAGAAATTTAGGTAAATGACATAAGTGCCCTAATTTTTTATTTCTGCCAGGAGAACAATTAGGCCGTTAGAAGTAACAAATGATCCGGACACATGTTGCCTGTTGAAAATTTCAAGCTGCATTATTTCTGACATGAAAAAAACAAATAAGAGTTGTTTTGGCCAATTTTTACCATAAGCAGTGTCAGCTTTAGCAGATGCAGTGTACCATTGACTTTTTTTTTTCTTTTTCTATTGTCATGGCTCATTAAAGTATGCTGACTCTTGTGGATTCTCATTTCCTTTAGGTAAATAGTTATTTACATGAACTGCGACATTTTTCTTTGGTGACAATTTCTAATTGTTCAGGCAACCAAGGGTGATATATTAGCCACTCTGAATAAAGCTTCACCTATGAAATAAATTACTTTAAATTAACTATCCTTTCAAAAGAGGCAAAATTTCCAAATGGACAAATTAGACCTTTCTTAGCCACATATGGTAAGTGTTTTAAGCATTTCCCCGCTGGTGGTTACTCTAGAGAACAATTCTTCATGATGGAGTGGAAGATGTCTTAACTCGTCTGGGGTCCTTTGCGTGCCAGTGCTTGCCAGCGGTGTGCTCTGAAGGGCTCGCTCTGCGGCTGAGCACCGCGCGGGCTGCAGGATGTGCAGCTTTAATAAATTTGTGCTCTTACATTTTTAACTCTTGTCGTGCTGTATTGGAGACCAGTGGCAGAAAAGTCTCCACCCTGATGCGTGTTTTAGTTATTCTTCTTTTCAAGTGCAAATTTCCAGGTTTAGCCTTTCTAAGCAATGTGCAAGTACGTCAGTACACCACAAGCTTTTTTGCCAGTCACAACTGTGAAGTGGACCTATATGTCTTCAGTCCGTACTTCTTAACTTACCACTTCTGTTAATGGACCTGATTCTGCTTTTCCTCATGCAACTAAATTGGGATAACTTCCACCAGAGGAAGCAGGCTTACACTGCTGTGAAGCAGTTCAGCTGGATGGATATTCGGTTTATTCCAAAGACTGGTACTTTTTCAAATGTCTATAGTGTTGTGTGCAGAGTGGATGTTGAATGGGATGACATCTCCTTCAGGTCAGAAATTTAAGAGCACTTAGATGAATTTGAAAATGCCTGTGCATCCTTTTTAGGTTCCCGGGTAGCTTTAAACATTTGTAAGCCCTTAGAAATTCGTGTCCTCTGGACTTCCGAGTACCTAAGTCCCATTTCAACATAACCTAGGGCAAAGCCACTTAGGCACTTTTGAAAATGTTACTGACATAACTCTTTCCCCAGTGTCTCAGTTGTGCCAAATATTGCAAGATAGAAACCTAAGAAAACATGTTTTTCTAATTTAAGTCATAACTTGACCACATTTCAATGTCCACATTTTGTGTTTAGAAATGAAGAACTTCTTACAAGGAAGCATCCAATCAGTTTAAATTATGCTGAGTTTGTTTTTATGGTTTCCCATGACTTTTTTAGGCCAGTGTAGTTTCTCGTTTCCCACACATTAGAAGTCAGTATGTCAATACATTGGAATGTATTAGGCTGTTTAACATAATTTGAGAACACTTCTGAAACGGTTTCTACTACAAAAGACCTAGATATTGTACATTCATTTTACAAAAATAACAAATGAAAAGAAGATTGTGTTTTCTGTTTGTATGGAAAAATTTAATTAAGAGTTATTTTGGTACTAATATTTACTCTACAAGAGTAATTAAAATAGAGAGATCAGTAAAATAGGTGTAGCTCTAAACACATGTTCTTGCTTTGTTTAATTATGTTGATTAGGTTTAAACCCCTATTTGGCATCACCTCCCTTGTATTAATATGTTGTTGATGAAACCATGCGGAGACCTGACCTTAATATAATCGTGACAAACCTCATTTGATTACCTTTAGCTAATTAAATCATACATTATATGTACCATAATATTATTATTATTCATCTTGCACTCCTCTCACTCTATGTCGTTACGCTGGAAAACAAATCTTATTGTGAGATTTCTGTCTCTTAAGGACCTCGTGCCTTTTGTATAATTGGGAGAGGTGTTTATTTCATAGGCCAGTTATAATAACAGTAATTATCATATAAAAGCTGTGTGAATTTTTAAATTGTGACTTGGTGTTAAGTTTACTGTAGCTCTGTGTTGGTGTGTGTGGGGAGCAGCCTGCTGTGTGCACGGGACAGCTGTGGGGCTTGTGACGTCCCCCACCCCATCCTTCTTCCTTCCCCTCTCTTCTACCATTTGGTGAGCAGTTATACAGTTTCTTCCCCTGGTCTCGGCTGCACATACTGCAGCCCAAGATTCTTGCTAACGCCCAGGATCTGGCCCTAGGCTTTGGCAACGCCTTGTGTAAGATTCCAGGTTCTTGCCCAGAGCAGTTTCTTTGGGTGCTGCAAGCTTGCGTGTGCTTTTGGTGCTTGCGCATCGTAAAGCTACGCATGACTCAGAAATGCCGCAGGGTAATCTCCCTGCCCAACCCTGGAGGTTATGTCTTGTCCTCAGTCTGCTGCAATCGCTGCCTTGCTCACGTCTCGGCTGTGTGTGTGGCTGGGCACCACTCCACTGCAGAAACGGTAGCGTTAACCCACCAATATCACAGGCATTTTCTTTCCTACCAAAGCAATTCTGCAGACTGTGAAGTGTCGTAGACGGGCAACTGATGGCCTCACTGTGAACAACGTTAATTACATTTGACTAAAATATTTTTATAGTATCTATTGCTGTGGTGCCAGGGACATCATCATAGCCTTTAATTTTGCACTGGTCTTGTGCGTCTGACAGCGCTAGCATCCCCAGTTTGTACCTGCAAGAACAAATAAACCAAGAAAAAATTAATTTAGAAGATCTTTAAATGGAGTTGCATGAAAATTTCAGAAGTGATCAGATCTGAGGGTCTCCATGAGCATGTTGAAAAAAAAAATTGAACCTCAGCCATCAGAGTTCTAGGTTGGTGCCAACCCACTGGACCGTTTTTCTTCTAAGGTGGTTTGAAGAAAGGACAGCTGCTGCTCATATACAATTGGTGCAGAAGATTACCTTCCAAAGTATATCTAGAAATCTTCCTGCTTACAGCACAGCTATGATGCAGGAACTGACTTCATTTATCAGCCAGACTCACCTGGGAAGCATTTGGGTGCTTCCTGACTTGATTTTCCTTCAAAACATGTTCCCTCATCCTCCACTCATTGACAGTGGGAGTCTTTCTTTTCATATTATCTATCCCTGAAGAGGCTGGCCTAAATAATAATAATAATGATAATACTAATAATAATAACAATAATAATAATAATATCAAAAGTTACAGCCATTTCACCTCTCCTGAGTGCCATAAAAGCAGGACAAGGAAAGTGATGAGCAATCAAGGTATATTCATGTCAGGAGCAGTCATTCCAGCCCCAGCCGACAGCATGGCACTGAGACAGGGCACACGGTCAGGCTGCCAAGACGTCGTGTGCTAATCTGCTGTGCAAAAAGCTCCCTAAGGTGAGGACTGGAGTCACCAGTGTGATGCTGTAGGGTCAGAGGATGTTGGCCCCATCATCTATGTTCTCATTCTTGGCTGTAGGTTTCAGTGCCTCACTCCCACAAACAGTGGGTTCATGGGGGGGGGACTCCCCCATCTCTTGGTAAATCTTTTGGCTGTTGCCACTGTTCCCTCTCTCTCCGTGTTTCAGAACTCACTGCGAAGAAGGAGTACCAGTATTTGACCACTAGTGGGTTGAGGAGATTAAATTTTAATGCTTCCATCTTCCCACCAATGCACCTCGTGAAAAATAAATAAATAATGGGTTTAAAAATGTACAAAATCTAATTTAAAATGACATTGGGGTTTTATTTAAAGTCATGGAAGCTGGTTAATTCCAAAATGCTCTCATTAACTCACATCATTTAACAAGTTTCTATTCATTTAGCTCTCTCTCTCCAGAGCCTCTCAGCTGCTCTACCTCAACACATTGACAGCCTTCTGTGCTTCTGCTTCCCAGGGGGGGCTAAGGTGACTTTAAACTACCTTTTCATTCTCCCAGCGTTAGGGTGCAGAAACGAAATGGTGCAACTCGGCCGGCTCTGGAAGCCTGTCTGAATTATGGCGGGCTCCCCGGGCTGCCTGCTGAGCGGAGCGTTGATGTGCTCTGCCCTCCTCCAGAACCTCGCGCCCTCCCGCCTCCCCCTCCGNGGCCCNGTTTCCCGGTATTTCTATAGTGTCCTCAGCTCCTGCGTGGGGGAGATTTCCCACGGCTGATCTATAATTACTGAGCCATCACGGGCTTTGCAAGAAGTGGAAAAGGGTTGAAGTATAAATAAGGATGTCACCCCGCTTGTTCACTCTGGGCTCTGAGTCTTCCTCCTCTGTGGGCCTACTTTTCTGTCCTTTATATTTCAGTTTCAGCTCTCTCTCCGGCTTATTATCTTCCTCATTTCATGATATTTAGGGTCACTGGAATTTTTGCTCCTCTTTGTCTTCGCTATTACCAGTAGCCTGTTCCATACTCCCTGCTAAAATGACTCCCTAAAACTCATTTGATATGCCTTTGCTTTTCTTTTGTTTCCAGTGGAGACTTCTAGCAGAAAAGGGAATGAAAATAATCCCTTTGCTCTCCTTTGCTTCCTTTTTCTTTTCTTTTTCTTTTATTCCTCCTGGAACCTGGAACTTTTATTTTCAAAAGTGATTACTGATACATAATTAGTAGATTTTTGGAAGCTCAAATTTGAGACGGAAGGCTTTGAGTGACTGCTGAGCAAACATCTTTCAGTAACAGAGCCTGTGTTCAGATGTCTCAGGCTCAGAGCATCCAAAATTCTTCGTTTCTTCTGAAAATATGAAGCTTTGTATTTTTCCTCTGGTGCCACACCCAGAGCCTGCTACCATCTCCGTGCCTGAAACCTGATGGTTGCTGTTCAGCCCATGGATTTGATTTCCTCATAAAATTAAAGAGATACTGGATCCAGTAGCCTATCTTAGGTACCTCACCTTATCATTGTATATTTTTTTCTATACAAGTGACTGACTACGAGAGACATGGACGTAAGAGACGAGCATGAGCGATGTTTCTGTTGTCTAACCCTACCAACAGCAATGCAGACACCTTAATCTGGAAGAAATGCTGTTTTTCACGGCTTTAGGGGGTGAAATCTGCTAGTTATGCTGATAAAATCCAGGTATTGGTTTGGAAAACACATAAGCTTTCTTCTGGAAAAAGCACAATATTTTCTAGCTCTGGAGAAGGTACACATTTATATATAAATGTTCCTTTCTGAGCACAAAGCCCTGCGGTGGCTGCGTCCTTCAGAGGGCAGCGGGCAGTCTGAGAGGAATGTGTCCTCAGTAAGGTTTTGTCCTCCGACCCTGACGTGACAAATTCACGTTCACATTGCGGGTAATCCCTCAGCTGAGCCAGGCTCCTGTGCCTGGGCAGCAGACATGCTAGCCTCTGCTTGAAGAGGCAACATCCCTCTCCAGCCAACCCCCACAGTCTCTTCTGCATTGGCTTTGTTTGCCATAAAGTTCCTTAGTTCAGGAGCGAAGGATGGGAGGAAAGGCAAATTGTTGTGGAAAAAACAGTGAGAAAAATCTCACAGTAGCGCAAGGGCGAGGATGGTCTCTGCTCTGGAGGCTGGAGACGTCCCACGGCTGGGGCTGGGCACCGCTCATCCCGGTGGGTGGGTTCCTTTGGCTTTTTGGTGGACTTGTTTGTCTGTCTCCAAAAGACTGGACCAAGCCCAGCAATTTCA
>Ga0065711_1032656_pt1 | contig 26950 bp, 19 predicted proteins | sample Hoacrofraction12_FD_59098 | JGI IMG/M metagenome (GOLD analysis project Ga0065711, IMG submission 59098) | Hoatzin crop microbial communities from Cojedes, Venezuela - Epithelial fraction 12 v2 (version 2) | ecosystem: Host-associated > Birds > Digestive system > Esophagus > Crop | place... | reverse complement strand
CTCTCTCCAGTAGCTCTTCATCTTTCTTGAACTGGGGAGCCCAGAACTGGACACAGTACTCCAGATGAGGCCTCACTAGGGCAGTGTAGAGGGGGAGGAGAACCTCCCTCGACCTACTGGCCACATTCCTCTTGATGCACCCCAGGATCCCATTGGCCTTGTTGGCAGCCAGGGCACACTGCTGGCTCATGGTCATCCTGTCTTCCACCAGCACACCCAGGTCCCTCTCTGCAGAGCTGCTCTCCAGCAGGTCCACCCCAAGCCTGTACTGGTGCATGGGGTTGTTCCTCCCCAGCTGCAGGGCCCTGCACTTGCCCTTGTCGAACCTCATCAGGTTCCTCTCTGCCCAACTCTCCAGCCTGTCCAGGTCTCGCTGAATGGCAACACGGCCTTCCGTTATAGCCACCACTCCTCCCAGTTTGGTGTCATCAGCAAACTTGCTGAGGGTACACTCTAACTCTTCATCCAGGTCATTGATGAAGAAGCTGAATAAGACTGGGCCAAGTACTGACCCCTGAGGGACACCACTAGTTACCAGCCTCCAACTAGACTCAGCGCTGCTGACGAAAACCCTCTGAGTTCTCCCATTCAGCCAGTTCTCAATTCACCTCACTGACCACTCATCTAGCCCAGACTTTCTGAGCTTCCGTAGGAGGATGTTATGGGAGACAGTGTCGAAAGCCTTGCTGAAGTCGAGGTAGACAACATCCACGGCTCTCCCCTCATCTACCTAGCCAGTCATGCCGCCATAGAAAGCTATCACATTGGTCAAGCATGATTTCCCCGTGGTGAATCCATGTTGACTACTCCTGATAACCTTCTTTTCCTCCACTTGCTTGATGATGACCTCTAGAAAGAGCTGCTCCATCACCTTTCCTGGGATGGAGGTGAGGCTGACCGGTATGATGCGGACCCTATGAGAGACAGCATCCAGCTTGGCCACTGGAGGGTGGCTAAAATATAGGAAGATATCCCATAATGTCACTAGACCCACGTGTGTCAATTGAACAAGCCTGAATCTAGAGAACTCCAAGCCCTAAAAAGGACACCTCTTAGTCAGAGAAGCAGCAGTTACGATCAATGACTGTATTAGTATGAGCCAGGGGCTCACAGTTGTCGTGATGGAAGGCTGCTGCACAGTGAGCTGTGAGAATTTGGACAGAAGATTAGGGAAGAGATTACTTGCCTCTGTTCAGCACTTGGCTTTTAAAAGTCATCACAGTTTTGTTCCATCTCACTGCTCTTGTCCTCAGAAAGCTGCTGCTGTATCGAATTTGCCACTGATCAAACACCATTGCTCTCTTCTAACACTTTTAAACAAGCTCCTCCATGCTTTCTGTCATGTCTCCTCTGAGGCTGGAAAGAATTTCATCTTCTGTTTCCTTTCCTGTTGTGAGGCTTGACAACAATTCAATCCTAGTGGCACCAATGCTACTGTCGATCAGAGACACCAGTATCACAGAATCACTGAATCACAGAATGGTAGGGGTTGGAAGGGACCTCTGTGGGTCATCTAGTCCAACCCCCCTGACGAAGATGTCCTCCTGACACCCACCCTTGAGATATTTATAAGCATTTATAAGGTCCACTCTCAGCCTTCTCTTCTTCAGGTTCCCTTCTATTTCCCCAAATATTTGCCTGTGCTCACGTGTGATGCCTGTTTTGCCACATACACTGTAAGAGTTTGTCTTTCTATGTCTGGGCAGGGCATAGCGTGTGCAGTCCCTCACCATGACAGGCACGCATAGGATCACAGGGTGCTGTCACTTCCCTTCGCGTCTCTGCCCACTATCAACTACTGCCTTCCAAGCGTGTCGGTCTCCCACACACACGCACGCATGTGCACACAGTGTCTGCAATATTCCTCTCAGAAAGATCATTCACATTCAAAACCTAGAACAGCCTCTGGTGATAACTCACAGCTGTCATCCCATGCCATTTCCTAGCCAGGGAGAATTCTTTCATTTTAAAAGGCTGAAGAGTGTCCATGTGCTTTAGCCAATTGGTCTTCAGTCTCAAAATACTTCTCATGGAAAGCATAGAAATAGTGCATGTGTCTTAACAGGGCTGTATAATAAGTGGTGGTATTAATAACATTATAGTAGGATATCTCTATACTTTGAATGTCATTTCCCTGGTAGGAATCACACCTGAATCACAATCCACTCTACAAACAACTCTATTGGCTTTTTTAATTACAGGGAAGACAGAATTTATTCATAAGTTCAGGGTCGAAAGAAGGACTTTGGAGTGAAAAACTACCTCATTGCAATTCCTTTAATAACGTTCTTAAATTTATATTCCAAAAATCTGAAATTAGGAAAATGGAATATTTTAAAACCTTTCGCATTCTTTCAGCGTCGGCATAAGGACTGTCAAGTCTCCTAACCAGCTGCCTGAGACACTTCTCTCCTTAAGCTTTCTTTGGTTTAGGTAATATCATACCTTGCTTGGCAGTACTCCCTATGCTGTCACCGACTTCTCCAGGTACCACTAGGCTTTTTGTGGCCGCAGTTATTTTTCCTCTGCAGTAAAGCTCACCTTAGGCAGGTGAACTGCATTTGCAGAACAACAAAGCATGGCATTGCTGCAAAGAATCTATCACTCTAACCTCTAGTAAAGCCAAGGTCAGAATACAATTACAGGGTTCAAGTGTTCGGTAAGTTATTTACTTGCACAGACTGCTGACTGATTGTTCTAAAATTGTTATTTGGTAGCTGCTAGCACCAGTGAGCAAAGGAAAAGTACAAAGAAACAGGAAGCAGTAAGCAAGGAAATCTTCTACAGAATAGGGCTTGTGAATGAATAAGGGTAATGTCAAGGAAAACAAGGAATCTGGAAAGCAGATTACTTCAAGTGAGACAACCTAGGAGGTGGCAGAGAAGCCTAAAATCCAGTATTCTGCATAACTCTATTTCTGTGCTGAATAAGAGGTTTTCTGAAAGCTTTGCCTCCGTCTGACTTTTAAAAAAATAACACAGCTATTCATGACATTTAAAAGAAATTATTCTTGAACTGTGCAAAACTGCACGTAAGTAGATTTACGTAAATAACTGGTTGCACAGGATTGGATCGAGGCTTTAGGAAGGAACACAGAGAACTGTTCCCCTGATGGTGTTTCATTTGAGCTTCTCAGCAAGAGCAGAAGGAAAAAGACAACTCCCAGGCTTTACAGGCTGCTTATGGCCCTTGCTAGTCTTGTTCTGTCCACGGCTGAGGACAGTCTACCCACAGCCCTCATTCACCCTCTGACATTTGCCTGTATCAGTTCAATGTCAAGAAGACTAATCAGTCCCAGATTCTTTAACCCATGTAACCCTCAGAAATCCTTCAGTGTCATTTTGATCGGTGTAGCAGAGCTTGCACACTTTCTGGCTGTTATTTTCTGTGAATCTTTATAGGCTGCTACAAATGGAATATTTAGCCCTTTTATCATTGCATCCTAGTGTGGATGTAGTCCTGGCAAGTAAGGTTAATGATGAGGGTAACAGACCTTAGGAAACAGGTTGCTTTGCTTTTGCATGGGCATGATCACAGTCTGTTTTATGCTGCATTGCAGTTAACTGCAGTTTTTTACGCAGTAGGTCACTATGTTTTAGCTATGTGGAGAATTTCTTATAGCATTTTAATGCGATCATTTGCAGCATCTGACCATACCTACAGAGACAGCTCAAAGCAGCATTGTTTCGAGGCAGATAAGATTTGAGGTTCTTCAAAGGCCAGATGTTGTAGACTTTGGGAACTTGGATTTGTGCTAATAATAGTAAAAATTTTCAGAAGTTGTAACTTAGCCTCCAGCAAATGTACACTACTTAGCAGCATACAAAATGTTTGTAAGTGTCAAAAATGTTTGTAAGGAAAAACAAAGAAGTTTCAGCACCTGTTCAACCTGAAGGTAATTTTGTAAGAGAAAAAATGAGTCATCGAAAAATTGAGACTGGAGAACAATCTTTGGTATAAATCAGTATCTCTCTATCAACATGTATATAGACTTCTGTCATATTTTGTCAGTGAATCAGTGTAATAAGTCATGTTTACCGTATCCCCTCGAGCACTGGAGACTACAGAATGATGATTTTGATATGAATAATTTCTTTTTTTCCTGCTGTCCAGGAAAAGGGGGGGGTGTGGATGTTTAATTTGTTACTGTCAAGAGGCTGTTTATAACTGGATGATGTTCAGGATCACAAGATATCACAGGGTACTACTCAGCTAAACGCACCTCTCAGATGAGTAAGACCTTGGCTGCATCTGCCTACCTTTGACTGGATCAATTCAGGATGAGCTGGAAAAAACAAGGAAGCAACAGGTGAAACATGCACAAATGCATTTGTGTCTGACTCCACACTTTCGAGATGCATTTGATGTTGGAGATCAAGGTGTGATGGGAAAACTGGTGACAACTGCTAACTGGCCTGAGATACAGAGGAAATAAGGTGATCTGGGGCTGTGTGATTAGCAAGGGCAACTGTCTGATACAGAAAGTGTCAATATCAAAAACGCTATCCCTTTGGGAGGGAGGGAGACACAGCCAGGGATGACCAGCACCACGCAGATGGCTGAGCTGGAAGCTGGGCTGCCGCCCAGGGGTGAGGCTGGTCTTAAGTGGCACAGGCACTGGGGCCTCAGACGGTGTGAGTCACAGGATGGAAACCTTGGAACAGAAATCTGTACCTACGCACCCTCCCGGTGGGAGCAGGGGCAGATCACAAGGCTCTGTGGAGGGTCTAGAATCAACTCAGGTCTCTACTGGACCTCTAGTCCTCCATAGTTGCATTCTCCTCCTCTGAGGCTCCTCAATAACCCAAACTATTCTCTTTCCCTCACATCCTTGCCTTTGAGATGTCTTCACTGGAGAAGGTGTTAACATATACTAAGGAAATACTTTGAAACTCCTTTCAAGAAAACAGAAACAAAATTTAGGTAATTACTGCATTTTCTCATATCATCCACTTTCATCTTAACTTGAAGTGTCCAGGTTAAATTTTTAGGCTTCCTTTATGATTTATTCTTTGAAAAGAGGCAGGCCTCATAAAAAGAACCTAATTAAGATGCTTAAGGAATATGTTATTGAATTCCAGGGCTGGGTGAATATGTGACCGAGTCAATTTTGTTCGCTTTGTTGGGAGGTTGCCAGCACAGCCAGAAGGAGTGCCCAGCTTAGGAGAAGGAAGAGACTAGAGTCTCCCCGGAGAAAATGAGTATGAAATACAGCATATTTTTGAGTGCTATAGTGTGTGGAGTCAAGGGCATCTGATACTTATGGAAAACAGAAGATCTAGTTGATAAAATCCAGATGTTCCAGAGTTATGTCTTTCCTGAAGGCTTGTAAGACCCAGCCCACTACAGATCATTTAAAAACAGTGGGATTCTGAGCTCATTAATTTTTTCAGAAATACTTGATCTACTCAAGCGCTGGGCAGAATGTAAGCCTTTACCCAAGGAGACATATGCATCTGGCTTAATATAGGCATCCATCAAACAGTCATCTACTAAACTGAAATGGCCACTGTAAAGTGCTTATAATCACTGGAAAGAAATAGACATTTCAAAGGCAAGACAGAAAACAGCAAGCAATTGTTGACCTAAGACAAAATAAATCACAGCTTAAAAATGGTCTTTTTCTCTTCATTGGCAGTAAAGAGAACTTAGAGTAGCCAGGCCAGACACAGGTAATTTAACAGCAAATGTGTAGTTTGGCAAAACAAACCTTTCTCAAAAGTATAATGGGACAACTGGATCAGGTGAGCAGAATCACAGCAAGACAAGCTACTTTGCTTGTATTGAGAAAAAAGATAACGAGGACAGGTCAGTCAGGTCACCGGTATACAGCAGCCTTGTGGCAAAGAAGCAGAATATATCTCCGATAGCATTTTACCATACGTAGCTAAGCATGTTAGTTATATGAGACAACAGCACCTTTCCCTTTCCCTTTCCCTTTCCCTTTCCCCTTCACTCTTCCTTTTCTGTGCAGTGGTAGACTATTAATTTCTGGAAGAAATATAAAAAGAAATTGCAAAGTTCAGACTATCCTAAAAATTTTTAGCACTTCACCACACATGCAGTGAACAGTAGTGGAATATGTGCTACTGCTGGTACAAACTTTTTGTGAGAACAGGGAAATAAAAAAACATCCAGTTTGTTACAACTGTGTGACGCTCAAGCAGCATGTGAAAAATTAGCAGTTTGCTACCCACAGCATGTTAACATTTTCTAAATGTTGCCTTTGGCAGAGGTTGTCAAAAGTAGAAGAGACAGCAAGAAGAAAAACACCAAGATGTCTCGAGTCCTAGAACTGTGGAAGTGCAATACAAGGGGTATAGTTGGGTAACAATAGTTGGGTATGGTACTTCCCAGTGTAAGTTAATGCTGAGAGGTGTGCTGAAGAAAACGCGAAGTCTCAAAGGGCTGCAGTCAGTCTTTAGGACTTCGATTGTATAAGGTAAGCAAGCTGTCAGAGAGATAATATTAGATGTTTCCAAAATATTATAAATCATATCGTGGGAATCTGCAAACTGAGGCACTGCAGAATGTGACTGTGGTGATTCACTACATGTTACTTGTCTCTTGAGTCATCTTCCTCACTTAAGTGATAGGGAGCATTGCTGTGCTTGAGGGCTTTGGTTTTGCTGCCCTTGCTGGCTTCTAATTGTTACAACTATTTTCAGCCTGCTTACAGAGTTTTCTTCTTGCTGTTTCAAAGACGTTCTTTATGCCTCATTGTAAATAGATGCATAGTGATGCATTGTACAAGTCTCAACCCAAGGCCATATATACTGGTATATAGGCAGCTGGCAATAGCCCACTGTGAAGAGTGAAAAAGGGAAAGGAAGGTTGTCAGTCAAAATACTGGTTACCTGCCAAATATTACAACAAAGAGTTGATGAATCTCTCTGTGCATTAAATTTAACGTGAAGTCCAACACGCTGAACATAATTCAGCAACTATTTTAATGCAGAAAATGTGCAATAAGAAAAAATCTAGACTATCACAAGTTGTTGTGAATCCAGCCTGTTGCCTAAATCTTGGTATTTAGTCCACACTATCTGCAGTGTAAAAGGTTGAAATAATAACAGAATTAGTTTATTAGTGCCTTTTTCATCAATGTTTCAAAGCACTTTACAGCAACATGTGAATGTTAAAAAGCATTCATTACCTTGGTTATATCTGAGTAACCATACAAGTAAAAAGTGGGCTGCACTCTGTCTTCAAACCATACTGCTCTTACTACAGAATCAACAACTGAGATAATTTATCACAAACATCATCAAAAAATACATCTTCTCCTATGTATGTCAGGTGCCTCTGTCTGCCTGAATATTCAAAGCAAATTCAGATACCTTGTCTTTCTTCTTACCAATGTTATAGATGAGTGAAAAAAATGATTTACCAGAGTGTGTCCTAGTCTTGCTCAGAAACTTTTTGTGGACAATCTTAGTAGCAATTTCATTTTTCTTCTGTCTTCTTGAACACCTGGTATTTATTCTTCAGCCCAAGTACAATTAATATGATTCAGAAAGAAGGATTTTGAAGATCCTGTGTGATCAATGCATGACTCTACAACATGTCAGTGGTGTCTTCTCAACAGTTTTCAAAGACACAGACTCCTTTTTTATGAGAGTTTTTCTTCATGCTGCAATTCTGTTTGGTAAAGAAGAAAACCTCAGCAGAATGACTGATTCCTTTCTTACTCAAAGGCAAATTCAGTGCTGTCTATCCAAGACTTCTTATACTGCTTCCCCAGGGAACATAGATTTGCTCCAAGACAGTGATCTTCTGGCACTTGACAAAGTTTTCTAAAAATTCATTTCTTGTCAGGAGATCATAACATCCTTCCACAGCTAAGTTCTGCAGGCATGATGAGACTGTCAGCTGCAAGGGTCAATTCTCTAAAGGAAGGAACAGAAGAACAAGGCTATGAAATTCCTTCCCAGAGAATGCAACAATTCCTTCTGAGATTTCATCTCTTTCACCTCCCATCAAAAATGCAAACATTAAGAAAAAAATAGATGTCTCTTCTCTGTTTTCTGTGCCCACTCTCACTATTCACCCTAGAGCTGGGAGAATCATTTGGGAGGTTACCCAGTTCAAGCTATTATCGACGGAGTAGTAGGTGATGTATGCAAAATGTTTCTGAATTGAGACATCAGGTCTTTACCTGGCATTCTTAAACCAAGGAGCTCTAGTGTTTTCCCTCTGTAGTAGGGGGAGAATGCCAAGAGATTCAGTCTTTCAGATAGATACTTCCTTAGCTATGCCTAAGAAAACAAGAAACTTGGGCATACCATCTAACTTGAATATTTAGGGAAAAAAAAATACAACTTCAGCTGGGAAATGATCTAGAACTGTACCTGTTGAATGATGGAAAATTTGCATCTTCTGAAAAGACAAATAGCTGTGTTTCTTAATTTTCATTCAAAATGTGAATTGGATGGAATTATACATGAGGAGAGGCAGAACAAAGGGAAGAACAAGGCTATTTTCTCAGTATTGTAGTAAATGGGAAAGAACTACCTACTTCATGGAGAGAAAAGAATGGATGTATTTGTAGAATGTCAGTTTAAAATAGGTTGCGTCTATTTCTGTTGCAGATCACTGCCTTCTGCGATGCCCATTCTGGCATGGATGTCTGTAGATGCTGTGGGAGTTCTACGTCAGGGAATGTCAATTAAGCTGCTCTCAGAATGCCCTGTCCTGGGCGTATCCTGATTCTGTGCACAGAATCACTTTTTTCCACCTCTAAGTGTGCATGCTTTTACCACCTCAGGCTTTCTCCAGGTTTTGCCAACTGAATTTCCCCAGGCTCTTTCAGGCTGGAATACTGGCAGTCTCTTTTCCTAGCACAATTCTACCTGCATTCCCTGTCTTGTAATTAACCTTTGCTGTGTATCTAATGATCACTATATTGCTGGCCAGCTTAACGTAGAGACAACTTGACCAAATGCACTCCTTTATTAAATAATTTATTAATAAACTCAGAAGACTGTTCCGATGATTCAAATGAATTTCATTAGGATAATGTGAATAATTCAGCACTTTCCACAAAAAGAAAAGGCCTTAGGAAATACAAAACAATGACTCTATCTTGCCAACTTTCCCAGCTAGACTTTTCCTGGAGTCAAAGGGCACTGGTCTGCTGCCAAAGTCTGTCCACATGAGGAGGCTTTCGGGCTGAACTTTTCATAGGAGCACAAATTTCCAGATACAAAACCTGAAAGATTTTCAAAATTATTAGGAAATCCAATAATATTTATATCTTGGAGAAATTTCCTCCATATTAGTAATAACTGGTTGAGATTACCTGACTTTAGGTGTTTCCAAAATACCAATCAAGTCAATATTATAAATAGTTTCCCAGTCTGAACAGTAGAATAACTTAACTTTATGGACACATGGCTAAAATTTAATTAAAGTTTTGACTCTGAAGTCAGAAGGGTGGGTGTGCTGAGGAGGAGCCTCTTGAAGAATCTTGATTATATACTGCATCTTGATTATAATTTTCACAAGGTTATACAATTATAACTCAAGAATGTTGTATATACAGCGTGATTCTTTACAAAGGACTTCTATGTTACCATATGTTTTCAAAACAAATGAAGGAAGCAAAGGAGATCTTTCTGGGATGTACCCAGCTTAGGAGGAATTCTTCTATAACAGGGATACCTACTGTTCTCGGGGATTTTATCTTCTGCCTGTTTTTCTGAGAAATGTCTCTTCCAGCTGTAGTATGCTTGTTATCAGCAGGAGGTATTACTCATGAGTTCTCACAGGAGCGAAAAGATACGCAAAGGAAGAAAATGTCATACTATTGTGTTTAAATTCGTGGATATCCAAAGATACTGCAGTACTTTGCAACCTTTGACGTGGTCGTGGTCCTTTTGAAGTCAATGGCGTACAACTGCCTTAGGCTCCAATGGACAGCAGGGAGTCTATTAACAGGTGTCTCCATTCCGGCTGTTGAGACCAACCCTGGTTCAAACCCCCTGGAGCCTAGATTCTCCCTGCTTTCACTGTACTATCCCACTCAAACAGGACTACCAGGCTCCAGGAACAAGCACATTCTGGAAAAAGGACATAGAGAAAGGGGGTATGGTTGTCCAAGATATGAATCTGTCAATTCTTAGATTGTTTCCATGCTGAGTGACTTCCTTTTCTGCCTCAGCTTTTCCCTCTTTAAACTGAGAATAAAATGTCATACTCGTTCCCAGTTATGTCTCAAGAGTAGTAAGGATTAATTAGCTCCTGTTTGTACACTGGTCTGAACGTGTAATATGCACAGTTGTTTGTTCTTACAATTAAAGACTTCTGGACATAAAGGGTATGGCCCTGTATATACTGAATTCTGTGATTTTTATTTTTACAGTTGTAAGTGGCTATTAAGAATATGCATAACATATTACAGCTGCTTTCACCAAGGAAACGATGACCAGCTGTTGTACTGGTAATAAGTCAACATACACCTCTGTTTTGCTAGTCACTCATCTCTTTTTTCTTTGCTTCCCTGCCAAAGGCTTTTTTTGCTATGCCTGGGAAAAGGCTAGCACCACTGGCTTGGTTCCCTTTTTCTCATTCTTTCTCTGTCATGAAGGCCACAAGTTCACATTTTAAGAGAAATCCTCTGAGATTCATGTGTGTGGTAATTTCTATAAAGCAGCTGGAAGTACATTTTTTTAATGACAATATCTGATTTTGTTTACAAAGGCCAAACCCAATTCTGCTCTAAATCTCTAGGGGAGATGCTTTTAACTTTTATTCAGTTAATTCAGAATATTAAGGCAGTAAAACCATCTTTGTTAGATGTCCATTGTAAAAGCAGTGATTTACAGTGTTAGATACTCTAATGATAGCTTTATAGGATTAAATTATTTATTGCTAGGAATTCAAGAATATTAAAACTAAATGCAAAACCAATAGTGCTGCTATTTATGTCTCTTTGGAAAAAAGGATGATTACTTTTTCTTGCCCCTTCATTGTTTCTTACTGTATAACTAACTTTTGGTAGTTGAAATATGGGTCAGTGATGGAAAATTGTAAGTTGCAACCCAGCTCCTTCTGGAAGAATGTAGAAATAAACCAACTCTCTCCTATTTATTAGTATTTTCTTTCCTCAAAGTTTGCAAAAATAGGTTTGAAAAGGTCTTCTTTCATCCTCCCCAAGATTATCTAAGTTGGAGACTTCACCTCGCTGCTTCTGAAATCAATGCCTAGCACAATGAGATCCAAATCTTCATCATTGGTTGCTTCTGCTGAAAACCCAACATTTTTGAATTGTAGGCTTACGTGCTGAACACACATATTTTCAGGACAAACTCAGGTTGAGTATGTCTTGCATTCTGGGCTCATCTGGGGTATTATCCTCACTGTAAATAAAAATACAATTATGTTCAGTCCGTAATTCCTGTAATCTGCACTACAAGCATTTACCCTCCTCTAAGCGTTAACAGGAGATTGGAAAATCGGGGTAGAAGTCTCACTCCCTCAAGGTCCATGTCAGTATCTTTGTTACAGAGAGAAACCCACTGGTCTTGGGGAACTTACTGTATGAACTGGCAAAGAGAAGAAGGGATGGCGGAAAGGAGAAGAAAAAAGATCTGGGGGCACCTGATGTTTCAGAAAGTCACAGGAGCAACCCTCTACAAAAGCTAGATCTCTGACTCCTACTACAAAGCTCTGCAGACGGTAGAAGAGGTTGTCTCAAGAATACAAACAGCATAAAAAACAAGATACAGATAAGATAAAAACCACACCTTTGAAGGAAAATAGAGTGTAATCTGCATGATAGATATATTTAAGATAGTTTCTTGGATTTTATACTGAGACATGAATAATAATGTTAAATGAAATCGTGCATAAAAGGCATAAGGCTGACGGCTAAAAAATTTGGGGATCACAAATCAGGCATTCGTTATCTGCCAGTGTGTCTGCTTACAGGTTTCAGAAGTTTCATTCACTTTATATCAGGTTGTTATTATTTGCTCGAATGTCACATCAGAAATGAATTACCATTACAGACTAGTTTAAAAATTCAGCCATCCGCTCGGAGAGTTAAGCGTATCACATGACTGGAAACTATTCACATACCAGGAATACTGACAAAGGAGAAGAAACAAGTTGCTATCGAAAATGTCTTTTCAGATACTGTTGGTTGAGCAGCTATATATAATCAAGCCATCCTTAAAACATAGTGTTACTTGAAAGTTATTAGGTAAACAAAGAAAGAAGGAGCTATGAAATGAATACCATTTGTAATAGAAGAACTGGCTAGTTTTTATAACAGTTTTAATATTAGTTTTAATTTCAAACAGATTACCTTGAAACTGTTGATCAAGGTGTTACTTCCCATACACTCTACACATGGGACTCTGAAGTTAGAGTAAGACTGTCAGAAAGCAAGCAGACAAACATTTAAAAATATAGCTCAAAGATACTGACTCCTTCCTGTGAAAAGCCCTTCTCATATGAAAAGGCTGCAGAATTTTGGAAGTGGGAGTTATTAGCTCCTCTGATAATCCTCCACTTTCTAAGAGTTCTGTGATGAATTAAACACTAAATAACCCCATCTAGATCAAATGAAATGGGTCAAATAGACTTTGCAAAGCTTCCAGTTTGATATTCCTGGAAAGCTCCAAAAGGGCTTGGCAAAGAATGCAAGAATCGTATTTTCTGCAGAAATGGAGGGAAACAGACAATGTATGCCCAGACTTGAAAGGATAGAGCATCTACATTCCATCCTTACCTGAGCCAAAATTAGAAGCTAGGTCAACTGTGGCACTACAACTGAAAGGTAAGACACTTTTACTATTGAAACAGGTTTAGCATTTGAAAATGAGGGTACTTGAAAATTATTCTGTTTATTTAATTGCAACTGGTATAAAAAAAAATAGAAACAAAACAAAAGTTGAACAATCCAGGGCTGTGCAATGACTCCTGAATTGCTGCTGATGGGTCTTTGCAAAGGCACCCCTCAGGCACCTTTTTTCTGTAGTGAATTAAACTGCTGAATTCATCCTCAGGATGCAACAGAACTTTGCACAAGGTGAAAAGGCAAAGAGGTAAGGCTGAGGAACAAAAATCCTTATGGTACCACTGGCCATGGAGTTTACATTTCCAGTTCATGAAGGACTGATGTCGGTACACTTCTGGAGTCTGGGGGAACATATCAGGGAAGGACCGCTGTGTAGCTGACTGATTTAGCCTCTGCTGTCAATCACTATTGGAGACAGAGTATCAGTTCAGAAGGGCCTTTGATTGTGGCCATTCGTTTTGCTCTTGAGGATGTCATTTAGTACATAATGAGCACTGTGTTTGCAAACACGAACTATTTGTAGATGGTCATCTGCCTACATAAAGAGGAAAAGAGAAAATGCTATTTGAAAACTTTGTTGGACTTGCTCTCCAGTAATGAAATAACATCTGCCAGGCCACTAGGCAAACAAGTAAAAGCAACTTCCAGGAAACTGAGTGAGCATCAGAAATGAGCTAGGTTGTCACACAGAAAACACAAAGTGAAAGAACTTTGGCTTTTTTTCCACAATGAAGAAAATTTCTTCAATGGAGAAAAAATCCTATTTCTCAGAAAGGAATGAGAGAAAATCTGCATGTCTACCTGCGAAAAGAACAGTCATGTTTGGCATCTTCAGACTTTAGAAAAGAATATCCTTTTTTAACAAAAATCCATCTGTTACTAAAAAAATATTTGGTCTACAGCAAATTTACTCATTTTCATATAAACCTAGATTAGAGGAGTCTGTATGTGTTCCTGAAAACATAACTAAAAAAATCTTTTCATTCTCAGTACAGCTGAAATTTTTCATGAAGAAAATTAATTACAATTGTTGGTAATTGTAGAAAGAACACCCTTGTTCGAGGAGAGAAAGAAACTGAGATATGTAATTTAAAAAGTCTAATTTAAATCAGTGGACATTGTACAAATCATTGCACGCTTACTTACAATGTAAACCCTACATGCAACAAACTAATACAGAAAAGATAGCTACCAAAAAAAAAAATCAAATTAATCCCAAGCAAATTATCCAAAACCATGGTTCACAGAAAGCTGAAAAACATCTGTCAGATAAAACCCAATATAATTTTGTTAAATTGGAAAGACAAACAAGTTCACCACGCTTGGAGTTAATAATAAGTAATATGAGGATATTTTATTGTAGTTAGTGATGGTTATACAAGAAAAGAATGACACTGATAAAGAAATAATTGAAGAAATTAGTTTCCTGACATCGATAAGAAAGAATTACTTGCAATAAAATAAAATACAGAATCAATCAACTCAAGCAAGGACATTCTCATGGGAAAGATGAAAAGACCACAGCAGGAGTTACACTTTAGTTAATGACCTAGAGGAAAGTGTAGGTCACAGGATAAATATTTAAACAAACTTTATGAGAGCTCAGCATCTACTGATGAGAAAGGAATACTTCCATGGGATAAAGTGCCATTCGTTAGGATATACCATTGAGGCCTTGTGAGTGGCATGCTGGAGTATGGGTGAAGGAGCCCTGTCATCCTGAAAGTTTGCTTTTAAAATAAAAATCATGCCTGAGTGCATAAATGTATGACTTCAGCAGTGATTTTACAAGGAGATTTTATAGCAGTTGAAGATCAGGCTGACTGGCTTCAAGTTAATTTTCTTTTAGAAGGGAGGGATACATAGATTGATGCAGCCTCTTTGTTTTTATTGTTGTCCTGAAGTTATTTTATCCCATCATAAAATGGGCTAAATTAAAATGAAATAAGGAACGTCTGTAGCTTACCACAAAAAATTTAATAGCAAAAACCCTTATGCAGTTATGAAATTTTCTCTTAACCTCTAATTCCACTGCTTTTCTTTTTAAAGAACAGAAAGGCTGGAGGTTCTCCTCTCAATGAAATGGGGTTCTTTTGGACAATAATTTACAGAGGAGGGACAATAATGGTCCACACTGAGGAGGTAGTAGTTGCAACCTTCACCTCGTCTCTGATGTTTACACCAGGTAAAAGCACCCAGAGCAGAAATAAGAGCCTCTGATAGCCCTTTGGTGGGTGCAGAGTGTGCCTGGCCCCCACAGTGAGAACAGCAGCCCTACTGTGCTCCTCCTGCAACACCCTGCCCCGGCACTTAGGTTTTCTAGCACCAGGGTCATTAGGCAGCCAGCACGACTGAGGTGATTCATGTACTTATATGTGATGTGTAATGTTTCCACCCATATTTATTAGATACCACAGATGCATAAACTGGCAGTAACTTCAGGCAGTTCTTACTGAAGGAAGAATAATCAAAAAGTAGAGGTATCTTCACAGGCTGTTACTTCAAAGCAACTGATGCCCATCAAAAGTCCTTACTGGACTGTAATATGCATCTTTTGCTTGCTCTCCTTGTGGCCCAACTGAGAGTCTGTGTCACTGTATGATGTCCCTGCTCAGAGGGATATTGTGCAAACTGTGAGTTTTTCCCCCTCTACCTCAAACGTCCTTCAAGATTCATCCTGTTTAGGCAATTGGCAGCATTAAGCAATTGCTATTACACAGTCCATGATTTTGTGCTTTCCAGTGATGACTGTTTTGCTAGTAATTCCTAGAATGCAAAATGTTTTGGGCATAAGGATGTGAGATGACATTAAGTAAGAGACAGTGGTGATGGTAACAATGGTGGATTTATTTTTCCACATTTTGCATTCTAGCCACCTTAAAACTTTCTTCCTTTCTTGGTTCTTCCCAGAACATTTACACAACAGTAGAAGTACAATACACTATGACCACTGAGACAGAAACTAAAGAAATGGTTCACATATCAGAGACTGACACAATGGCAAAAGCACTGACAGACAAATACACAGTTGAAGAAGATACTGACACGCAGTTGATAGAAGGATACCGATATCTGCACTGCAACACAGGCCATGTATTAAAGTATGATATTTATTTTTAGTACATTTGTGTGTTTTCCATCTATTTGATATTAATATTATTTAAGTTTGAATATATATACACACGTATAAATGCATTGTCATATATACTGAACATAATTGCTGACTGAAATCAGCCTCAGAAAACTCTCTTATGTTCTAGGATCTGAAGAAATTTTAGTCCAGATAAAGACTAAGAGTACTCATAACAAATCCATATGATTAAAAGATGTTTTATTGGATTAAGTAATTACTATTATTGACTGGAGAATTTTATGGTTTTTATGAAGAGCTGGGGATTTCTGTTTAACCAGTTTGGTAAGACATACCAGCAAGGTAAGAAAATTATAACCAAGGATATATTCTGCCTCTGCTTTTAATTTTATCACAAGTAAAGCTTTTATTATATGTGTCCACTCTCTCTTATCCCATTTCTTTTTACAATAAAATTAAGACAGAACCTCACCTGGAGTGACTTCTGCTTAAGCCATATACATGAAGCAATATCCATGCATGTCAGCTGAAGATCTTCACCTCCATACTTCTCCCCTCTCCCTTTCAAATGTCCATACTTTAGCAGAGGTTTGTTCTTGATTATTTTGTTAAGTATGTGACAAGATCAAACAGTTTTATTACATTACACTGTTAAAGGCCCTCCAATTTGATCAGAAGATCATGCTCTCCATTGAAGCTTAATGCAAAGTGAATGAGTTATCTTTGACAGCAAAATATTGAAAATGCCATTTTCATGTTTGTAGCCTTCAGACCTGCAAAATGTGTGCTATGCCTTAAAATGAAGCACTGATTATTTGAAGTGAAAAGACATTCTTTGTAGTAGACGTTTTTGGTTGTTAGTCCAAGTAATCAATGATTTTGCATGATCAGTTCTCTGAAGGTGCAGTAAAAATGCAATGCATAGTTATAAATATTTAATAGCCAGAGAGTTTTGCCCTTCAAATATATCTCCAGGCTGCATAAAATGACCATATGAGAGAAAGATATGCTTCAACAGTGCATATGAGTAACTCTGCTTCTTTATAGCTGACTAGTTCTTTGAAATGGTCAGTCTCCAGACAGAAGCAGAAAAAAAGAGCTGAAGACAAATGATTACATCAAGCAGTCTGTGTTAATCATCCATAGGTGAAAACATTTACCTTCCTAAATATGGCCCTTATGATCCAAATGAGGTAGAAGACTTAGGAGACGAACAGCAGTGCACAGATTATGTCATGAAACACAGAATCACCACTACATCATGGGAGATGGGAAAAATTATTGAAATATTAGTAGCTCTTCCATTTGACAGGGTCATTTCACTTTCCAGTTGTCAAAAATAAGTACTGTCATGGAAGATATTAATTAATACTGTGTTCTATCTGTGTAGCAATTTCAATTCCCTTTTGCTTGAAATTCTTGGCAGTTTAAGGATCAGTGGTGGGGACGATACACAGGTTTCAGTGAGAAAGGGCATTTGGATAAAAGGATTTGAGCCTTGTGATCAAAGGAAAAATATTACTGATAATAAAAAACATATTTTTAATTCCACAGCAAGTCCTTAGTGCACTATATTGCTCACAGAGCAGCCGTATTCTTATTTTATCTGCTTAGATGTTAACTGGTAAAAAATCTCATAAAGTCGTCAGTGTTACTCCAGTGTAAAATTGTTGTTGAGGAGATAGATCAGGTTCATAATTTTGTCTAAACTGTTTTTATTTGTAATGGAACCACATGACCCACAGAAAAATGTATACTTACCATGGATCATTTAACACAGCCATCTGTACATTTCTTAAGAATGAAACTTTCACCATAGTGTGACTTTTGTTCAGGATATCAATCTGGTTATTATGCCTTGGCTTAATTCACTCTCACAATAAAATCACACTTGCACTTGGCAGATGAAATAAGGAATAATGAGGTACTTAGAGAAATTAGATTTCTACATTACAATATAATCAGATTTTAATGAAACAAGTAATATATATCATTCATACCATTTTGGTTTTCGATAAACCTCACTGGATTAACACAAGATTTGATTTGGTGGCCAGGAAGAACTGAAATGATTTATTCTTTGAGGTAAAATGTTGCCTTATCTGCGTGAAATCTATTATGGTATTACATACAGCCTTTATTATTACTATCCTATAGAATAATTGGAGGTCTACAGTATTATTTAAAGTGATGAAGTAGCGACCTTAGCTCATTTTACAGTTTTCAATTTCATGCTTGTCTTCTGTAAAATCTTTTTCATAAATTAACTTTTAACAGAACATGGATGCAGCACAAAGTATAAAACTTAAATACATACTGATTAAAATTGTATCCAGAGTCACTGAAACCAGAATTTCTGGTGAATGTGTGTCACCAATCAGTGTAAACTTTGCTTGTAAGGCATGTATTCTAACAATGGTGAATTTAACAATGGTGAACTTAAAGCCAAGTTAGAAATGGGAAAGTCAGCAATATCAGTTTAAGTAGCTGAAAGTTTACAACAGTGATGACTTTAGTTGCCACAATTAAGTCTATGTTACCTACAAAACACCCTTGACCTACATCTTGTTTTCTAGTACAGAAATATAACAAAGAAGTTAATATGAACATTCAAGTCTTAGTATGAGTATTTGCTGAAGAACTTCAGCAGAACTTAACTGGATCCTACATTTACAGGTGAGCCATTGTAAGCTCCCCTGTAATCAATTCTCTGAAATATATCTCCAGAGGGACAATCAGATCTTAGCTGTGTCTCCTAGAGGTGGCATCTCTCTTTAATGATTTTATACGATGAACGAGCCCTTAACTTAGGTGCTGCAGAAAAATACATTATATTTCCACAACGAAAATGATCCCGAGTGTCTATAGTTCAAACATTTTCCCAATATAGATGTATACAACAAAGTATAGATTGGAAGGAGAAAAAGATTAGAAAGCTTGTATAGAAAGAAGTACTTTTCTCACGAAGACAGAGAACTGTTAGCAATATAAACGGACAAGCCAATTACTGGGTTTATGAGCAAAATAATTTTTGGAAGCTGAAAAAAATCACTTAACCTTAGCATCTGATTCTCCCTCCCATATTTACAGTCTTCTGCCCTCCTTGACCTTTTTTGTTGTTATAGTCTGGTGATTTGACGGATCCGTGCCTCCTTACCTAAGTGGATATTTTTGTTACATTCTCTACAGGAACTGATATTGATTCTAAGTTCTTCAGATTTGTATTCCCATTATAACTGATTTAAGCAGTACTTCATATTCAGCAAAACTACCTAAACTACTATCGCCGTTCTTTTAGTAATCTTCCCAGTGGAGCTGTTTATTTGCAGCTTGGATGGAATGAAAATATCCTTTTAGAGAAGTAACATGTTTTTATATTTCTCATTTTCATAGGGTCTGGCTGAGTTATGTGGGAAGATTGTCCATTTGGCTTCTTTTGCATTATAAATGCAACCTATTTTCTGAGTAGTTCAGTTTTTCTTTCACACTTAGGCCTCAGGATCTCGTACAGATTGAAGTCCGCAAGATGTGGTTTTGTCATCCTAACATCTGCAAGTCAATACTTTGTAGTATATAGTATATAGTCATATACTATATAGTATATAGTATATAGTCAATACTAGGTGAAGGCTAACTACTGACTCATAAAATCAGGGTTAGTAATGATACATTTAAAAAAGAGTAGTTTGTGTAAGCATGCAGAAGGATGTACACTGTCAAGTATTTGGAACACAGATGTTTGAAAAAGACGTGGAAAATTCACAAATGGGACTAGGGGCCTAGTAAAATGCCCTGTCAGGGAATAAGTGGTATACTGTGTAGTTTCTCTCCAAAAAAACCCTGACAGGAGACTTGTTTATGGAGTATAAGTACTACAAAAATTAGATCCCCTTTCCCCACACCAAAATCCAGTCACTCGGTGAACCATTAATCTTTCCAAGAAAGAAATAATGGGAGTCAAAGGCTGCAGATCAAAGCCACACAAATCTATAATAGAAACAGATTTTACAGTAAAAATAATTAACCTGTGGAAGACTGAAGGGAACAAATGCTTTGCACTAGTGACATCAGTGGTGACCAAGTGTGTAAGTGTCCGTTAATGCCACTTTGCTATATACTGCCTGTCTTTTCATAGCTTGACCCTCTAAATTCCCTGTTTAATCAAAACTAGTGAATACAGGAAGATAATAATAAGCAAGTATTCTGACAGCTGCTTTAAAAATTGTTTTATATCAGGTTTGATTAAACTATGATTTTTTTTTTAATTTGTGCAAATCAATTCTTCAATTATTAACACGAAAATATCTTATCTGTGTTTCGTTTTATCCTAGCAGGCCAAACTGCCAATTTTCTTCTTTTATATAAAAGAAGACTTCTCTCTCTTTTCAATCTTACCACAAAAAATTCCCACATTAACATATTACTTTGAAACATTACCTCCTGATTTCTTTATTCTGTCTATTAAGCTATGTCTATTTGCATTGAACTTTGTCTGCCAATTGTAAATCTAAATTGACAAACCTAAATTATGTGACTCTTCTGTAATAATGAGTCCATTTTCTAATATCAAGCTTTAATCTCTGCTTTACTTGAATTTAAATAAAACATCAAGTCAAAGCATTAAATTAGTTATTTCAGAAACAGTCATTACATGTTTCAATATTTGTCGGTAGTGTTGTGATCTCACTTCTATTCAAAGGACATGTTTTTTTAAAGGTACACTTGTGTATCATTAAAGGGGAAAAGAACAGATAAAGGAAAAGAAAGAACAAAAAATATGCGTAAGAAATCGTATTCAGGGGTGTCCAATTTAATATTTTCCTTTCTGCCTCATTTCCACGTTGAGAGAAAAGGAAGTAACTTAACACAAGGAAACACCACTTCTCTGTGAGGGTGACCAAGCACTGGCACAAGTCATCCAGAAGGGTTGTGGAGTCTCCACCTTTGGAGATATTCAAAAGCCACCTGGACATGGTCCTGGGCCACTGCTCCTAGGTGGCCTTGCTTGAGCTGGGGATTTGGATAAGGTGACCTCCAGAGGTCTGTTCCAGCTGCAACCATTCTGTGATTCTGTGACTTTTATCCCATTGTTTTACATCTCAACTGAAGCAACACCACAATTTGTGGTTTGTCTAAGCAAGTACAATGGAGAATGTATAGCAAAAGAGAATATATTTTCAAAGGGACACCTACACTGTTTCTGTCAGACCACCACCAGAGAAGTAAGGGAGTAGGACAAGTAATTTGAAGGTGACAGAAACTATATGAGGAGAAGTAGGTTACAAACAATAGCAATAACTTCCATGCTCCTCTTACACATAGTGGCTGCTCTCGAAGTCGAAGTCAAAGGTGGTGTTTAAAGAACAGCATGAGCCAGAGCAGGTGAGAAAGGCGGGAAAACGTGGTCAATTCAGCACAATCTGGTAGTGCAGAAAGTTCCTTAACCGTAACAAAGGAGATGGATAATGATCCCTGTTGTCCATGTGTGAAATGCAGCATTAGTGCACTACATTTTGAAGCTGTTGACATTTGTTGGGGTTTGGGAGACAGGCTATGTATGCTACTTATTCTAAGGCTTTTAGCAAAAGAGCATCTGAGAAGGTGAATAGTTTCATGCATCTCCCCTGTATTTAGCTTTTGCCAACAAGGACAATCCCTGCAGCTGTGAAGTGAGCTCTGATACTGGATAAAATATGAACAGGTTGTAACAGCGACTATACAAATGCAAAGTATTACTGACATGCATGAATGAGAGATAATAAGTGTGAAATCAAACAGTCAGTGTTACAAAGCAAAATATGCAATATAGCTACATTTTGACAAGTGGCATAAAGCTGCGGCTAAAGCAACACAACAGCGGAAAGGTGATGATTTGGGTTGACACCACAGGAGATGAAAGTACCCAGGCACGCATATTATCAGAAACTACATTGCTACAGCCTCCTTTAAAGATTGCCACAAAAATCAGCTTTCTCAGTTCTTAGTCAAGCCACGGAGGTTAAATACTGGTGAAGCATCCAGCTAGGACTGAAGGATTAGGGCTGGAAATTTGTGGGATTTTGTCGCATGTGTTGCAGTAGACACTAACTGATGATAAGATTGCTTAGGAAAGACCTGGCTATGGAAATGAGCCAGTTAACGCAGCAACTAGTCAGTACAGTGCTCCACTCCATAAGGATTTGGGCTTTTGTTAATTTTAACAGCACATGGTAGGGCAGTGGTATTGCATTTTTTTGCCAAAGTAGTCCGTGGGGATACACCTCCATGAGATACATGGATGCCCTAAACTTCCTCGTGGTCACTCTTTGCCGGGTATATCTTCTAAATTACAAACTTTGACAGTTACATGACACTCCAGCTGTTGGTCTTTGTAAGGCATATCACAAATTTAAACTTCTTCAGTGGAATTTTTTTTTTTTAGCATAGCATTTCACTCATAAGAAAAAGCCTATCCTGTGTTCTGTGCATTTCAGAACTGAGGTTCATAGAGTATGTTTAAAAAAGTTAATGTTATGTTAAGAATAATGGCCTGTGATCTGTCAATGACCTTGGTTTTCATTAAATATCAAGTTGCATTACAGACAGAGGATACGCCAGAATGAAGAGATAACAAGACCTGACCAGACTGGAGTAGACCCAAATAATGAGCTTTCTATATTCAACATATATTCTATAATTTATAGGCCATGTGACTGAGAGTACAGTACGATAAAAGAGACAGTTCTCTACTAGAAAATTTCTTTCTAACCCCTATATGTAGATTGATTTATGTCCTGATTTCTTTCAAAATCTTGCCTTTCTGTATATTTTTCATTAGTCATACAGTTGTTATTATCAAAACATTTAACATTTTTTGTGACAATGATGTGTTTTGGCTACATTGTCTCTTAAGAGACTAAGTTTCCTGATCAAAGTGTGTTCTAAGTAGTCCATTGTTCCTTTGGGCTTCATACGAGACTATTTCCCAGCTTCTCATCATTCTCACCCTCATCTTTGAGCCCCATCTCTTTCTCTATTACCCTTTCAGACCTGAGGTGAAATCTACTGAGTAAAATGTGCCAATGGAGGGCATGCTTTATACGATTGTGTTAAAATAGTGTAATATTCTTCTGCATGATCATGTTGTTTATTTAGTCAGCTGGCAGACACTGAGTGGAGTTCTTCAATGTGTTGTTCACAACAGAATGCAGTTTTAGTTTCCAGAGCATAGTACCTCACTGCTATCAAGTTACTGAAACGGCTGTGAAAACAGTTTTCTATTATTTACTTTATATACTTTAGTGTACAGAGCATTATTCAGATGTGTTCTCTTCCATGTCTAAGTTTTTCTGATTTACCTGTTAACTGTCCTAACATTATTGATGTTTTCTAACTCCTTGTCTTTTCCTTGTCTATTATCCCTTTGATTTTGATCCCTGATTTAAATGACTCTCTACCTCCATTCCTTAAATGAACCCAAAGTGTTTATTTAATGTCTGATGCTATTCTTTTTAATCCATTGGCCTCAATTTCCCACTACCATGCTTAAGAGGATAAACTGTTTTTGTCCTCCTCTGCCTATTGCTTACTCTCTTGAAGAAATTGTTATTCTTCCTCAGTCCACTAATTATTTTTTTACTTGTTACAGTGCTTGTTTTCTTCAATCCATTGAATTTTCTATGGTTCACACTCTTTAATTATTGAAAATGCTTTGTGTTTACCCTTGCTGGTGTTCTTTTTACATCTTTATTTTAACTGTATTAGTTTCTGCCACTTCTGGATATTAAGATTTAGTAAAGCACTTCTGTGAGAAAACAGAGACTATTTGTATTTTATAGTGAAGTGAATTTTCTGGATTTTGGTGTAGCGAATGGATTCATATTACCCTTCTGAAGATATAACATGTTGACAGGTACATTACATGGCAGATAAACGATGATGATACCAGTTTTCCACTTTTCTGGCTGTACTATTGATTGTATCAGCACGAACATAAAATACCTAGTTGTTCAGTATGTTATGTCCGCCAATTAGGTGAATCTCATTAATGCCGTCTTGTATGTTATCTGTCTCTGAACTTGTAATACTTGAATTCAGTCTTGGAAAATTGTTTACAGCAATTGAACAAGATAGTGGAACAGTAATAACAAGCTTGTATTCTCTGTTTCAAATTCTTACGTAGAATCTTATTTCTTCCTGTCTCCTGGAGGCGACTTCTGGCTTTGCAGCTTTTCTAGAACTGTTATCTTTGCCATGGCAAGAAACCAAAGGAAACCCTACCTGTCTTCCTAAGATGAAGTATGACCAATTTATTTTTTTTCCTAACCCAACAGAACTGCTTTTTCTCCATCCAGATATAAATGAATCTCACTTACCTTTTCAGGGAGAGACATGTATTCATATTGTGAATCTCTTTCTCATGAATAATTGAATATTCTCAAGAATGTGATTGCTGAAATAATTAGAACTAACCAGTAATCATGGAATCAGAGGAAGAGGAACAAGACTCCCTCCCATTAAACAATGTTTAGCAGCACTGAACATTGGTCTGCTATGTCTCAAATCGAACAGAGAGTGTTTTGCTAGTATCATTCCTAATGTTCCTCACGTAAAAAGTCAGTTATCTATAAACAATCAATTTGGGACTGCTAATTGTTTGAAAAGAAAATAAGTTTCTTCCACTTTAGATCACTTTTTTTTTGCCTTAGTATATATACCAGTAGTCATGATTTCTGAATCCTATTTAGGTTTCTGGGTGCATGATTTAAAGCTAAACCTTCTCTGTGCCCCAGTTTCTTGTTCACAAAAAGAGGATTAACGGGGCGTAATAAGGAGGCTGTACACTGCAACGGGAGCCTGTAACAGATGTTATGGAAGTGCAGGATCTTTGTGATTGCTAAAGAAGAATAAGGACCTGAGTCTTGTGTTGCTAACAGATTACTCAAAGATTTGCTTATCTGATTCAACAGCACCTTGAGGGCACACACCCCTAAAATGGTGGGCAAAGACCCTCTTCCCAAAAAAGGCTGCTCTTGAGATGAGTTAAACGGACATAAAGTCCCTTCCCCTCCTTCATCTTCCCCTGGCGACTGGGGAGTATTACTTGCTCTCTTCCATAAGATGGCCACAATTTTTCTTGATCCTAAAGGGGAATTCCTCAGAAGCACAGGGAGGGCTCTGCCAGTCTGTCTGCTCATGCATCAGACCGAAGTGAGCTCCTGACTTACAGGACACGAACCCTTTCCATGCAAGATACAACATCCATTATGGTGATATCCTTTCCCTCCCCTTGATTATTACCGCAAATTTTAAAAGGAAAATAGCCACGTAACAGTTCATTATGCACATGGATGATTTTTCATTGGACAGAGATGAACCTTAGCAATTTTAATTAGTTAATTTCATTAAGGATTTCATTGCAGTTAGCACAACTTCTATTTCAAATAAAGCTGGGATTTATTGTGCAGTGAAAAAGTTTTGAACGACATGACACTACAGTTATGTAATTTTTATGAAAGCATTTAATTGCACATTAAAAATGCATTACTTTTGACAGACACAAAATAAACTCTGGAGAATAAACATACTGATTTGTTTTGTGTATCTTAAATGAACGTAAAGCATAACTCCAGAAGATTTGTTTCATCTTGGGAAGAGATAGGGAAAGTTACTTTAATTTTGAAGCTCCCTCTAGAATCATTTCATGATGGTTTTGGTGGGTGTGAGGAGGTGCATTCAGACTGCCTCCTCCTGTGATGGAGATCCTGGATAGCTGAGGGTTTAAATTACCCTCTGGCACTTGGAGTACTTGTCTGTGATCACAAGGCTATGTCTGTGCTGTTAACTAAACCAGAGAGGGAACACTTTTCTGTCCTGAGGACAAGGGGCACTGCCTGGCTGCAGTCCAATCTGTACAGCGCCTGGCCATAGGTCTCCCCTAGGCCTCGTGGGGTGTACAGCATGTAACTATTTGTTTTTCTTTATATTTTTCTACAATGAAAATGAGGACACGTTGCATATCCTGGTCTGAGATGTAAAGGTACAGAGCTTTGAGGATATAAAATCTTCTGGAATAGCTTGGGAAAACTATCTGAGAAGAAGGGAACTAAACCTGGTTCAGTCCTATCCTGACCCAGAGAATGACCCTGGCATGTTGCACCCCTGACAGGTATTGCCTGGAGAAGAGCTTATTCGGTTTGTACCAAAACCATGCCGAGAAGCACGCTAACAGTTCAACCCTGTGGACAGCAGCAGCACAGTGCTTACTCCAAGGTCCTATTTTATTTAGCAGGCATAAAAATATCTGGTTTAATATTGATTTAATTCTTCTTCCCTGAAAAATTCTTGCTTCTGTTATACACACTTGTCCATTTGGGTGCAGTAATAGCACTATAAACCTGCTCAGTATCAGCTGAGACAGTCTTGTATACCAAGGGGAAAAGATACACTGACTTCACTGTGTCTGTATTAGAGGCACTACACTGCTTTAACTGCTCTATCAGTAGATTTTAAGAGACATAATAATATTCCCACTCAGGCTTGTAGCAAGGTAGCTTTAATGGCAAAAAAGTCAAATGTTTACTAGATAATGGTCAGTCCAACTTTCCTAGTGCTGTGCACACTTGCTGCTCGTGGAGTCTTGTGTGCTAAGCTGTTCCATGATGCAGCAGCAGACTTTGGTCTATTAAATCTGGTTTTTTGGCCGTCAGGTTTCTCTCTGACGGCCAAAAACTTACCTGGAGCTTTGCTATCCACCTGGTTTCCACAGTGGCCTCCTGACAAAGAAAAGAGATGCTTCACCTTACCTGGGGAGACAGTGGCACAGAATATTTATCTTGACAGGACAAGGGGCAATGGGCACAAACTGAAGCACAGGAAGTTCCGTCTGAACATGAGGAAGAACTTCTTCCCTCTGAGGGTGATGGAGCACTGGAACAGACTGCCCAGGGAGGCTGTGGAATCTCCTTCTCTGGAGATATTCAGGACCCGCCTGGATGCAGTCCTGTGCAGCCTGCTGTAGGTGACCCTGCTTCGGCAGGGGGGTTGGACTAGATGACCCACAGAGGTCCCTTCCA
>Ga0065711_1005280_pt1 | contig 26950 bp, 14 predicted proteins | sample Hoacrofraction12_FD_59098 | JGI IMG/M metagenome (GOLD analysis project Ga0065711, IMG submission 59098) | Hoatzin crop microbial communities from Cojedes, Venezuela - Epithelial fraction 12 v2 (version 2) | ecosystem: Host-associated > Birds > Digestive system > Esophagus > Crop | place... | reverse complement strand
AAGGAGACTCCACAACCTCCCTGGGCAGCCTGTTCCAGTGCTCCGTCACCCTCAGAGGGAAGAAGTTCTTCCTCATGTTCAGATGGAACTTCCTATGCTGCAGCTTGTGCCCGTTGCCCCTTGTCCTGTCACTGGGCACCACTGAAAAGAGCGTCACATGGTTGCATCCAGTACACAGCAGTTTCCTGTTATAAGTAAAAAAGGACCTGTTTCATTTAACATCTTGATGTTAACTGATTTACATTCCGTACAAATCGCTTACATGTGAATTAGGTAACTTGAGCTGTGACAGCCTGTGAGGGACAACGAGAGCTCTGGGACTTTTTTATGAATCGTGGCCCAAAAGTTGAGGGGAGCTATCATACATGTAACAATATCATCCCTGGGCTTCCTTCAGGATTCGGGCTACTTTGGCCTGGAGGAAGGACAGCAATTAGTAACTCTGCATATTAGGACCAAATCAGCCAGGGATATGAGGTTATGTGTTTGCGAGAGCTCTGGCAGAGTTGCGAAGGACGGCTTTCCCGGGGCAGGCAGGGGGACCTCCCGTCGGCGGGTGCAGTCTCAGGTGTGAGAGAACAGAAATGTCTTTACTAAAAGTCAGTGCAAGAGGGTGAAATTCTCGGTCTACTAGCGGGTGCAAGTAATTTTTTTCTGTAATTCATGAATCTATCAAAAATTCAGAGACAGAAGAAGTTTAAAAGACTTCCATTAAAACTGAGAATGGGTGTTTGCTGTGTCTGCAGGGTGGACAGGCAGGTGCATGGCACCAAGGCCAACAGGAGACTCCTCTCTGGAGGGCAGAGCTCCCTGGCTGTGCTTCCATGTGGGACAGCCCTCTCTTCTCTCCCAAATGGACTCACCAACATGATTCGTCTCTTCTCCAGTTGAACTACGCACATAACACGCAGCAACAGCCTCCTGTCATGTTTCACAGTCTGCATTTCTCAAGGCTTTCAGCTCCTAATGCCGTTAGATTGCTGTGGCGGTGAGATAGAGCAGTCCCATTTCACTTGCTTACAGACATTCACAGCATGTGCTGTAATGGCTTGCTTATGTCTGCAACGCTGCCCACTAGTTGGACACTTAGAAAATGACCTTCCTTATTACTCTGCAAAAAAAGTGTCCTCATCTCCAATGGCACAGGCCTGTGCCTACGGCAACTGGAGCACAGTTGTTTCAATACCAGTCCTGTCATTGCACCTGTGTTTTATCTATAGGCTGTGTCTACTGTCTAAAACATTATAAATTAATCATGTGTATAAAAATCAATAAAGCTGGCAACCTGGTCTATGACCCACAAAGGCTCCTTAGCACATTCAAGCACCGGGCAACAAGCAAAAGACCAGATAACTTTGTGGCTCAGTCATCAATGTCAGTCCCAGTGTCTACAGACTATAAAATGTTAATCAATCTTATATTAAATATTAATATTCCTGTAGTCAATCATTATATTTGTCTTTTAGTCAGACTTATTGAGTACATCTTCTAATAAGCAGGAAATGACAAGTTTACAGTCTATCAGGATCCCGTTAGGATTCAATGGCTGAGATTAAGCTTCATAAACTACAGCAAGTCTACAATTGTGATTCTTAAATTTTAATTAAGTATATAGCTAAAGGTCCACAGTAAAAGAGTTTTCCTCTTTTTAGCAATTGCTAAAAATCTGTTATTCTCTTAAAAATAAAGCTGTGAAATTACAAGTCTTAAATAAAGGTTTTAATATATTTTAATTTATCAGGTATTGAATTATCTCTTGAATCTTCTACATCTGAATATATTGAACTTTGTATAATCAATTTAACTGATGGAGCCAAAAATCCATATCAGTGAAGTGCTTATTGTAGGATGACATCACTCTGTCTCCATGACGGTCCTGTATTTCTGGAAGAAGCCGAAACAGTCACAGAGCAACAGAACTGCTATATGTTGCCAGTAAATTTAATATTGCAAAGATGTTTTTATTCTCACTCCACAGCTGAATAAACAGAACAGAGAGTAGCGAAGCAGAGAGAAAAAAGCATTTTCTTGGTAATGTTCACAAGTGACACATTTTCTTGGTCCTCTAAATTGCCTGTCACATTAAAGAGCAAGTCTGAAAACTTCTGTAATTATCTAAACTGTTAACTCGTAACAGAGATTTACATGTCTTTCCTACTGCGCTAAAGAAGGGCAGTTTAAAATCATGAAGCTTAAAACCTTCCAAGAGATGCAGTTTACAGTGTCTCAGAGCAAGACAGCTAGTTACACAGCACTCTAATAAAAATTTCAAACAGAAGCCTAAGGCTGACTTTTAACCCTTCCACTGTGTATAGACTGAAATATTCTGGTGTAACCCTTTAAAACCAACTCCCCCCACACATCACCAGATTAAATTAACAACTTGTCAAAGCCAAAATCTCTCTTAGTGCAGGTTTGATACCAATATTTCCCATGACAAAAGTGTAACTGTTATACTTAATGTGTATGAAAATATTGATTAGTCAAACACCCAAGCATTAGAAATGAAATAATAACAACTAGAAGTCTGCAGATTTCAGAAGCTGATAGTCATTGTCCCTTTTACATTTCAGTGAGAGTAGACTAAATACTCTTAAAATAGTTTTTAAAATGTCATCCCCTTCCTATAGCTAAAACATAAATGTATGTTTTTACTTCCATATCTTTGGTGTGGTTTCATCTGAAATTATAGAACATAATATCATTTCTGCAGTGAAGTTTACAGATAATATAAGGCTGCAATTTTGTGTAACTTTCAAGTTTTCTCAGGCTCGATTTGTTCTACCTTTACCTTTCTAAATTTTTTTTTTTGAGTGTAAATTATTTATTTGCTGAAACAGAATCAGAGCCTGACAGATTTTTAAGAGTGCTTGAAAAGACAAAAAACATTAAGAGCAAGTATTTATATTAGAAAAATTGGTTTATTCAACCTGGAAACTGAAATATATCATGTGGATGATACCTCATTAAAACAAGAATTGAAGAAATAACATTCATGAAGAATGATTCATGAAACTTACACGAATAATTTTCAGTATCAACAAAGTAAATATGGGGAAAACTTATCAGTAACCCAATTGAAATACTATGGAAATAATTCTTCTAAATTAATCAAACAAATTCAATGTAAACTTTCTATTATTCTATTAAAAACAAAAATGATAGCAACCTCCTTGCTAGTTTAAGACTGAATTGTAAAACATGGCATTATTAATCTAAGCAAATGAACTGCAGTTTTGCAGATAGGGTCATTTCATTAACGAGATTTCCAGAGAAACAGATATCTGCAGTAAAGCAATGCTACAGCAGACTGTGTCAGGATATAGATGTGAATTTTGAATTAGAATTTAATTAGCTTTTTTCTAATGCCAAAAATAACAAATATGCCTGATTAAAATTAATGATGATGTATTAAGTAAGTGAAGGTTACCTAATTGCAACTTCAGTTTAAACAATGCCTGAATTGCCTAATCAAAAATTTTTCGCCTTGTGCCTAAATGGCAGTTGCTTATGAATTGCTGCTTTGCCACTCTGATTGCCCTTCTTAAAGTTCAGTAAATTACTGAAGCTCAGAACACATCAAGAGTGCGGCATATGTAGCCGAGTCTTCCTTAGCTATTGCAGCACACAAGGAATTGGTTTTGTTATGAAGAAATAGAAGTGTTTTGCAAACAATGACATCTCCATGGTTATCCAAGTAATGCTGCCTTTGTTCTTACTACAGTAAATATACACATCACATTATTTCAAAGCATGCACATGGCATTTTGAGGTCACCGAAACACCCAAAACAAAACTAATGGATAGAAGAATATTGCTTAGTAAGATAAATACATAGTTAAACAGTAATCATAATGCACAGATAGACAATCAGAAAACAAATTTCCAAACTGATGTAAATTGGCTTTGGGTCAATCAAAATCATTTATTTCCATTTCAATTCAAATGCTTTTTAAATGAAATATAAATAAAAGTAATTCTTCATATTTTTTACACATAAATTTACTATCAACTTTTCACAGTGAAAAAGTCAGATTTTCAGGAAGGTATACTCCATCAAGAAGATTGCTTTCTCAAGTATTTCCTCTCTACTGCTTATTCTTTGATTCCCACGTCCTCACTTGGATGTCCAATCTTATTTTACCAGAATACTTTGACTAGTCCTGTACTGATACTTGCATTTGTATGAAAATAGTTCACTGTATAGGAAAGATTCATATTAACGCTTATGTATCATGTTCATGTAGGAGCAAGAGTCTAAGGTAAGAATCTCCACTTTCACATACACAAACTTAAGGAGTGCAGAACATAATGTACGTATTTTGGAGTTCGGGATTTGTTAGTTTCATGAGGAAACAGAAATACCAAAGTAGTGTGTTAGTTGTTTCTTGGTGTTTCAACCTTGTGAAACCTAGAGTTTCGTTGCAACATCACTCACAAATGTACAGTCTGAAGCTAGCATTATGTCATGGCTGTGACTGCCTCAACAGCTTTGGTGAGCTCTTCGGAGCTCTTCCCAGCCAATTCACCCACTAGCATGGGAAAATGTCCATTGTAAAATGGGTTTTGCAATCCTCCACAAGCAGGGCCAAAATCAGTAATCGCTTTTAGGTGGTGCTGTGATCACCAGTCACAGAGGTGCATTCGGTCAACAAAGACAAATCCATGGTGCAATCACTCTGCCCCCACGTGTGGTGCTCCACGTTCTGGCCTGAAGGAAAGATGTGGATGGAAGCCATTCTGGTGTCCAGCCTCCAAAGTGCAAGGTTGACTGGGTCACCATGTGTGATGCTTGGGGTCTTTATTCAGATCATGTGCCTCTACTGTACTATTTAATTTGGAATCACAGCTGGTGTTTTTAAATAATACATACCTAGAAATACAGCTGCTCTGGCTGCTGAAACAGTTGTTTCACTTTGCAGCTTCTCTCTGCATGTTTGTTGAGAGGCTGAACCCTGCAATTCTTTGACCTTCTCTGAGAGACTAAGTGATGACATAAACAAATGTCCCTCAGGATCAACTTCTTAGAGCGGTATTTATGGGACTATTCTAACTGTGTGTGTACTTTGTCTTGGGATTTTAAAACCTGTTTGATTAGGCCATCCACGTAGCCATACTCTGCTACAAAAACAGCTTCTAGCACTTCATGGAGACCTAAGCTTTGCCCACTGTTAGTTATTTTAACATAAGGTTCTTCAGCATGAAAGGGCCTTGGCAGAGTTTAATACTTATGTGTGTGTCTTCAGAGCAATTGATTGACATTATTGGTATTCAGTATTTCCCCAAACCTTTCTTTTTAAAACTTGTGCTTTGTAGTATCCCAAATGAATCCACCTGGAGAACGTATGCCACTCTTTGTTGCATGCACTGCAATAATCGTAATAGTTGAATGCAAACAAAAATATGCAAGGGTGCACTCCTTGGCATAAGTAGGAAATTAAGCTAGGGTTTGCATTTAGAGAAGGAAGCTGTTAGGTGTAAAGACAATGAAGATTGCTGGTGTGGAGGTACTAATTTACCTGTTAATACTTGATATGAAAGATAATGAGGATGGCTTGAAATCTGACAGTACAGACTATAAAAATGTGCATGCAGAAGCTATGGAAATACAAGCTTAAAAATCCGACAGCTACATCTAATTTTGCCAGATTAGAATTTGCTTCCTGGCTTGAAACTTGGAAAATTACACAGAATGATAATAACTACTTTTTAACTGTCACACTGCATGCATCTGAAATGGCTTTAGAAAAAGAATTTGAGACCTAGAGAACTGAAGTGGCTCAAGATAGCATTGTAATGATGCCCTCTGAATACTGGTCACGTTGTTGGGATCCCAGGCCCTGGTCTGCTCCCTGGAAAAATCTGATCTTCAGTTTAGAGGCAATAAGCACTACATTCTCAAACTATCTGTATGGCTTTCTAAGGATGCCTGGGCTTTGAAGTGAACTTGGTCACGTGGCATGCTAACCTTGCAAGACCTCTTGCGTTTCTCAGTGAAACTAAAGAAACTCAGCAACTTTATGAGTTTTACTTGAAGATTTTAGGTGGGCTGAAAAAGAAAGCAGGCTGAAGCATCAACTCACAGTGAGCAGAAGCAAATACACTTTCCAAGAAGTGTATGGCATGATCAGATCTGGTTTTCTTCTTTATATTTTTTCTTGCACTGTCCAAGCTGAACATTTTGTTCTCAATGGCTTAACCTTTATGTACACTAATTAGCCTGAAAGAGAGAGCACACATTTAATTAGTGTTTGCTGTAGCTCTTTTCTCATTTGGTGGTTTCCTGGGTATCATTCAGAAATATAAGGTCAGCCAATAAACTTGACAAGCCAAAAAAAACCCTACTTACCGCTGCTGGACATCTGTCTGTCTCTGCTGGTGACAATCTCCCTCTAACCTTTCTCAGCGCCTTGTAGAATATGGGTCATATTTCTGGCAGTGCCAGCCTTCACCACTTCTTCAGCTCTCAGGGTCTGTCCTCCACATGACACAGAGGATGACAGCCTATTATCCTTGTTTTACCCCATGTACATTTGCAAGTGAAACCTGGTTTCTGACACATATAGCATTCGTATGACCACATATTCTATCTTTATATACTTATATGCAGCTATATAAAAGAGTAGTAAAAGACAATTAGAATTCTGTATGTAAGACAGATCCAAAGCAGCAGTATCAGCCTGTCTGCAAAATTAAGTTCCCCCCCAAATGTCTATGATGCATGAGTGAAGATTAAACTTGTTCCTCATTAAAGGTTTATCACAATGGTAGCAATGGTGGTATGGGTGATTTTCATGTCTTTGTTTTGTTCTGTTTTGTTTTCATTTAGCATAGAAGCTCACACTAAGAAAAAAAGTAAAAGCGTGTTAAGTCTCATTCCACCTGTGTTTTTTTTCTTAGAACACTTTCATCCCTTTTTCAGATGTGTCTGGCTGTTAGACAATACAGATGCAAATGCTGATGCTATCAAGAGGAGATAATACCAATAGCAGGACTATTGAGCATGGGACAGAGGGCATCACAAATCTTACTTTAGGAGTTATTTTGGAACTACTGCAGGAGGAAAAGTGACTGACTGAAGATATGGCTCTTGGCTGAAGACTAAAAGCAGCACACTACATGAGAGTCCCTTGAGACTAGAACTGTACTGACTTTTGTATTCAGGCTAGCTCATACATTCTATGTTACATTCTGCCATGTTGAAGGCTCCAGGGTCAGAAATCCTTCTAAAACATTGGAGTGGAAATTATCCTTCAATACTATTTCTAGGGTTCTTGCCTTCATCCCATGACTAAAGCCCCAACAGTTCCCCTGCTCTCAAACTTGAAGCTAATTGTGGGATATTCTTTGTTAGTCAGACCTATAAGACTGCAACCCCTTTAGAATATTCTTTTCCGATAAAAGTTCAGATAGAAGGCATTTGTAAAGACTATGCTCTGCTTATGAATGATGACTTGCAATTACAGAGTTACAACCACAGCCTAAGAAACTTTCATTGTTTAAAAAATCACAAGGTTTCCACCATTTCTCTGTATAATTTAGAAGTTCCAGTGCTGTGCTACAAGGCAGAATTTTCTGAAATAAAAGGCCAATAAGAATAGCAGTACCCTCTGATGTTAAAAATCAAAATCAATAATTTGCATAAGCACCTTATGGGAAATGCTGTGTTTGTGTACTGTTCCCCTGTGTTTGCAGCCGCTTTGTTTGCTTTCCAGGTTAGCTGCTCTTATATAGTTGATTAATGTGCTTGCTTGCTTTTGTGCAGGATAAGAAATAATATATTGTAAACAATAAAACAAGTAAAATCATACAACAGACAATAAGAATTTGCAGCGCTCTTCGTACGCTACTATCAGGAAGAGGTATACTTCGGAAATAACAGACAAGATTTGCTTTTCTTGCCAGACACAGTCATAGACCCAGGTACCACAGAGATTTCTCAGCTTCTACTCAGAGTTCAAATGGTCCCGCAAAAAAGTATCCACCCATTCATAGCACGTTCATAGTAAGTCAAACCTTTTAGACTGTCATTCGTTGTTAACATTACATTACAGGTTCTTTTAGAGTGTCTCATCACACAGATGATAATGGGTCCCCCTCAGAAGAGGCAGAGCACATACTCTCAGCCCTTCAGGGAGGTACAGCAGAGCTGCCAGATAAAGACGGGAGTCCCTCCTGGAAGTGTCACCCCAGGCAGATGGCAGGGCAGCTGCGCCAATGCATGCTTCACTAGATCACACTGCCCTCCAGTGCTTTCAGAGGTATTAAAATATCTTCCCTTTCTGAACACCAAGATGAAAATAACTTGCTGAAGTAGCCAATTGAAGGATGATATTGTTTGTATGTAGAATACCTGGATCTATATCAGACTTAAGTAAAGCAAAGTTTTGCAAGCTGTAGGAAAGGCACACTGATGCAGCAAATAGTCAGCAAAACTTAAGCTACGTTGCATGTGCCTTATCACATCCTTTCTGCACCCTCTACTCATACTTGTTACTGTGTTTAGAACGACCCTGGAGAATTAGGTTTGAGGGAGAGAGAGGAAAATGAGGAAATGAGATTAGGAGTGGGAAAATGGCAACATGAATTTCAATTTCCTTTTTCTAGTGGGAGAAGTGAAGAATTTGGGACAGATCCCACGCCTATCAAGGTCAATGACAAAATATCCTTTTAAATGACTTTAACAAGAACATGGTTGATTTGCTTTTGTTGTATTGTTTCTTATTTTCTAATTTCATCTTGTGGATGTCTAGAAATTTTGGTTTTAGTTTGAAGTGTTGATAATAGCTTTCACACTATTAATTTACTACGGAGAAAACCCTTTCAAGCCAACATTCTTACAAGATTCAGGTTGAATTTAAATGATTTCATGTAACCTGAAAGCAAAACCCACTCTCGGGGATCAAACTGTAGTACATTACTATGGCTTATTCCTTTTATTTTCAAACTGCTTAATTAAGAAGAAAAGGATTTTAAAAGGTGATCTAAGACAACTACAGAAATTGTTATCTTACACTTATCATTGCCTCCAGGAACAGTTCCAGGACTAATGGTAATGGATTTCTGCCGAATTCAAAGGGGTGAACATTATGATGACCTAGATCAGGTCAGATTTTGAGGAAAATGTCAAAGAGAAATCAGCGTAATTGTGTTGACAAAGCAAACATGAAAAATAAATCTATCCTGGCTGATGGGTGTAAGCAAGGAGGTTTTTTGACAGCCATGTAAATCCAAGAAAAAATCATTTATTTCAGTATTAAAGTTAATATAAAAGCAGAATTTTACCCAGTCCTTTAGATGCTCTACTTAGAAGTAGGTAGGTAGATGAACAGAGGTATAGAGAGATATAGACAGATAAAAAGATAGAGAGACAGAAGATATTTTGACATGGCTATTGAGAATCAATTACAGGAAGTTAAAGGTGCTCAGATAAGTTCAGTTTTGAAAGGTCTCCCTGAGTTCTTGAGCCCTCAATGCCACTTATTACTCGGTTTTGTTTGTTTGCTTTTTGCTAACGACACAAGCAAGGCTTATAGCTTGTCTACGCTTTTTAGACTCAATTCTGAGAGAAAGTGATTATACGTAAGTCTACTCTTACTGTTAGACTTCTATTTCTGCTTACTGGTCTGCTTTGAACTCGCCATCCATAAAGCCAGTGACCAATTTGAACCAAGTTTAAGAGACTGTTCTAAAAATAGGTGAACAGACACTCCTAGAGCCTCCTTTGTCTTTAGTTCACACTTGTTTGACATCAGACACTGTTGTGTGCCTCAGGGCATGAAACCTTGGCAAGCTAGGTTGATTCAGGGCTTGTGGAGTTACTTTCTGCAGTGTTAGGCAGTAACATTGAGCTTGAAATGACAAACACAATGCCAAGTCCTGCCAAGGTGCACAAGTTAAACTAACCAATGGTTCCACTTTCTTTCATCATTTACTCCTTATGTATAAACGACTCATGACACAGCTGAAGAAAAGAGCCCTCTCAACGTCAAGCAATGAAGTTCCTTCACATTGCAAAGGAAATATCAGAGCTGTGTGCTGAGTGTCCACTGGTTATCACGTTTCCTCTGACAAGCACTTCTAGTTTTGCAGCATAGGGTTTTGTGCATTGAAATAAGGGACAGACAAGAAATATCAGAAGGCAGTCCCCTTTTCGGTAAAATTCTTACATTCCAGTGGTCAAACTTTCAACAGGGTTTTCATATGTTCATCTGGTGTTGTAGTTCTGTCCATATGGATAGTAGATCTGAAGAAGGAGACAATAAAATTATGTCTGAGCAGCAGGTTTGCTTAAAGATTTGCATTATGAGAACATTAACTCCTTGGACATCTGGGGAAACTCAGACACACAGCTGGGTTCTTCTGTTTATTCTGGCTTTCTACAGGAATCTCTGGCCTCAACATATTTGCTTCTGACTTGTACTGGAGACAGTGAGCAAGAAATCTGGCTGCAGGGCTTCTGGCTTCATCTCACAATTAAGATTTCTTTTGGAAGAAAATCGAAGGACTGTCACTAGTATCATGGGAGAGTATTTGGGTACAGCTACGGCACAGGTCTGCAAGTAGTTCTGTGTCTGTTCCTCATTTTGACCTACACAGTTGTTTGTTTTATTAGATAGGGTCTTAGATTTTTCAAAAGCAATGAAGAAATCACACTGGTAGAAAACATTTAACACATGCTCTCCTAGAGCAGCTATAGATGAAGGTAAGTGTCTGCTAGTCATTGGTACCAAATGAGCCCTTCAGGCAACCAACAAAGCAAGGAGGCCCGCAGTACTCTCCTCCAGTGAGCAGCAATCACTGGTCCACTCTCTTGAGAAGAAAGCCAGGAAAAAGAAAAACAACAACCCAGGTTCTGAAATACAGAAATGGAAGGAGCAGGAAGAGGAATCTTCTGCTTGATGAGGAAAAGGAATGCTGACAACTATGAACAAGTCACAAAGAGAAGGGAGTCAAAAGGAACAAACAATGCAAAGAAGGTGGACATTCAAAAAAAAGAGAGAAATTCCCCCATTCACCAAATAAAAATAATAAAATAGTATGAACAAAAAGAATCGTAAATAGTTCTGTAAACAGAATGAGGAATTCGTAAATGAGCAATAAAGTCAGCTACAAAGAGCCAATTGCTTCTTATGTTCTGATCTGATGTCTAAAATCTTTCCGGAAAGGATTCAGCATTCTCTTGTGAAAGCACCTAGCAGTTCCTCTAAAAACTATCTGTTAGAGAGGAAAATTTCTTTACAGGTTATACTGTTATTTGTAAAAGGAATCTCACAAAAGCCTTGGAATTTCCTTCACTCAAAATGAAATATATAGAGAGTTATGGTTAATTCTTGTATGTACTAAAAAGTAGAGGGCTGACACCAGGAAGATGGAAGTCCCTGTGTTAATATCATAGTATCTGACTTATTTCTACAGTTTCTTTAAATCATAATATTTGGTTTAGACTTTGTCAATGACATCTGATTAAAACCTCACAGTACCACATCAATTTTAAAAATGTGTAAACTGACACGCCAACATCTTGAAGGTTAGGTTTTGCTACTTGTACTGGTATTGAAAATTCTGCAATCCACAGATGATTTTTGTGGACCTACTAAACCACTGGGAAATGTGAAATATAATGTTGTGAGAGTACCACTGGTAAAATCTTTATTTAAATAGCTTGGGAAAGGTATGTCACTGGGAAAAGGAACACAGACTCTTAAATTCCATTTGCTCACCACAAACACTAGCCAATCTGCCCTACATTCAATTTGAGATTGCAAATACTACATCTGAATTCTTCTCTTCCAAGGTTCATTCATTTGGCCCTTTGTGGTGCTGTTAAAGCAAATTGCAAAGCTTTGCATCTTAGCCTGGTCATTGCTGCACTTCCTATTTTTTTTAATAAATTGTGCTTAAATAAATTAGGAAGTCTGCTACTAAGACCTTCTGGAAGTTTTAGGTGCAAACAATTTTTGCCTCCTCTCAGAAGTCTTGCCACCATATACATTTTTTTCCACTTCCCTCCTACTCCTCTGGAGAAGAAATTATATTCACTCAGTTATCATGTAGTGTGATGACATGAAAAATCCAATTGTCATCAAAGGATATCAAAGTGCAGCAGGGCAACTGCAGACAAAAATATTGACTCCAAAAAGACAGGGAGTTCATACAGGTAGGCGACCCAATTCTATTATCTAACTCCATATTGATTTCTTGTAGCACTTTTTTGGTTACGAAGACTCAAGGAAGTTGTAGTGAAAGGAGCAAGTCATTGCCCAGACTCACACTAACTAGCTAAGCTTTGACTCACTTCTGTAGAAGAAAACAAGGTTCCCTGCCAAATAAAACATAATTCTGACAGGTGATTTTATTCATTGCCTTTGGAGAACAAATGACAGAGGTTAACCTGCTGGCGAATATTTGTTGCTGGTGAATATTTGTTGTAAGTTCTCTTTTATTTTGGTCCATGAGATATAGGAGATGCTATTAGTCATAGCACGCACACATTTAGCTTGAACTGTCATAACTTCTGCTTTTTAACTGCAGGGAGCCTTTCAGTGCCAGCAGCAGATAAGCGAGACCCTTCCAGAACTCAAGCAGCTGTGGGACCAAGCTGCTTGGGAAGGGCTGGGGAGGAGACACAGTCTGTAGTACACTTGCAGGACCATGTTCTCCTGACCCATAGCGTTCCCAGCCTGAAACTCCTGTCAACTTACACAACTGTACTCCAATTCAGTCCTTATCATGATAGGAAACTTTTTGTGACCCTTGGTAGAAATAAATCAAAACCTTTTCGAAACCCTCTGCAACTGAAAAATATCTAAGATCACTCTATTTGTGCCCTAGACCTTAGGACTTCTCAGTTCTTCAGTCCTGAGTCTGCCCTTTCTGATTCAGAGCACAACTTCAGCTCGGTAGAAACAGCTTCTTCACAGGCCACAGGGTAGGCTGCAATACTTGACTGAAAACAGGAGTAAAAACTAAGGCAGCTAGAAGTTATCATGCTCCATGGTCATGATTCTTGTCTGTTGTCCTGGTTTTGGTTAGAACAGAACCTATTCTCTTTTAGTCGATCTTCCTTACAGCTAAGTTCTTCTAAGTCGCTATATTTTTCTGAAGCTGGCTGCTTATTTTACAGACACTGTCTGCTCCAAAGCTGATAACACCTGATGTTTATAGTTACACTGAGCTAACGGTAGGAAAGGAATGCAGAAAAGGCCCCTGTTTATAATTATCACTGTAGCAGCCAAGGTCACCGACAGCTCTCTTGGGTCCTGCAAGTGAGGAGTCGGAAGGGGTCGTATTTGTGGGGAGGGGTGGACAGGACAGGTGACCCGATACTGACCAACGAGGTATTCCACGCCACGCACGTCATAGTCAGTTTAAAGCTGGGGGATCACAAGGGTCTCACTCTTCTTCGTCCATGGCCACCCTCTGAAGAGGACCCTGCTCCTTGTCCTGCCTGTGATCCTGATCCAGATCCTGACCGTGCATTCATGAGTCCAGTTCCTGCCCACTGAGGAGGCCAGTCTAGGACTGCCTGGTACAGCCCGGCAGCTGCTGGCAGGACACTGGCACCCCGGCAACTCAGCTCCGAGAAACTCACTGTCGGTTTTGTATAGTTTGCATTATTTCTCTTATTATTAATATTATTAGCATTATTAGTGTTGTTAGTAAAACTTTTTATATTCAATTTGTAAGTCTCTCTACCTTTTCCTTCTTTTCCCTTCCTCTGGTGGGAGGGCGGAGGTTAAGAGAGAGCATCTGCCACTCAGTTTATTGACACCCTGCTTTAAACCATGATACCTGTTTTTTCCACCGTGAACATATTCTTAGCTTTTCTACATAAAGTAGTGCTTAATGCCAAAATAGTCAGTAATAGTCTCTGAAGTTATCTATGTTTCTGTGCCAGAAAAGACAGGAAAATGATAACCAATGGGCTACATTGGCCACAAGAAAATCCTATGTGTTAGTGTTTCAAAGAAAACAGCGTAAGCATGGATACAGATACATCCCAGAATCACAGAATTGCCAGATAACTCAGGCTGAGAGAGAAGTCAAGAGGTTTGCAGTCCAATCTCCTGCTCAAAGCAGGGTCAGCTCTGAGATCAGACCAGGCTGAGCAGGACTTTATCTGTTCGGGTCTTGAAACGCCCTGAGGATGGAGACTGCACAACCTCTCTGGGAAGCCTCTACCACTGCTTGGATTTCCTCAGGATTCAAATCTGCTCTGAAAATTTCACAGAAGTGTAGATAAAATGTAAGATAACTATGCAGGTGCTGTCGTGTGTTTCAGGTGCTGCTGTACCCTTCCCCCTGTGTACTACCCCTGATCAAGTGCATGCTGCTCCCGCCGTGCCCAACAGCTACCTCTCCAGGTCATGGAGATAATTCCTCTGTGTGTCAATCCACATACCGATGGTATCCAAATCCCAGCTCTGATATAGCTGTTTCATTGCTTAACAAGAAAAACAGGAAAGAAGATATCCTATCAGGAAAAGCTAAGGAGCTTATTTGGCAAAGATATTGCAGCGTATGGATGAGGTGAAAGAACACACAGCTGGTTTCAGTTTTCTGCAGTGGAATTTAGCATTCGTAAGTATGGAAAGCATTGGTAGAAAGAATAATTCGAAACTCAGTTTGGCAGCAAACAGGTAGATGGCACAGATCTGGGTCAATATACTTGCTTCAAACTCAAAACACAACTCAGGTTTTCATTATCCATTAAAAAACAACCCCACAGGCACTAGTTCTTTGGCTTTGGTTCTACACATGGAAATTTATGGTGCTTTTATTTACTATTAGTATTCATATACTGTTACAAACCAGCACTATTACTTCCATTTTACAACAGAAAAAGAAATAGAACTGAAATGTAATCCAGTGTATTTTCTGAACTGTAAATAAGATTGAAATTAAAGAATTCTCATTAAAGTATACTGTTCGGTTCACAGAATGCTGCTTAAAAGTATCTAAAGGATAACGCCTCAGGGCTTTTCTTTCTTTTTTTTTTTTTTATTTACATAGAAATATGGTTATTGGTCACAGGCACAAAAATGTTATTTTGTCCTACTGTGAATGACTGATTGTTTCCAAGTAACATATTCCAGAGCTTGGGAGGAAGCAGGCAATGAGGCTATACACAGTCTTCTGAGAGTAGATGAAAGGAGAATGGATTATCTAGTACAGTAACTATTATTACTCCACTGAACTCAGTGAAGTCCGTTCGCATCTTTTCTAGCTTCCCTGAATATACCTATGTAGTTCTTCCCCAATCATCTTTTCACAAGCTACCCAGCCTACATCAGAGAGGGAAAAACTAAATTAAATAATGTTGCCTTGCACTAACAAATGCAGAAATATGTCCTGCAACATCATATATGGAACATATGTCTTCTGGATGTTATGGGAGAGTTTCACTAATTGGAGAAATAGGAGTGGTTCCACGATGGTGCAGATAATCTGTACATTGAAGGAAGTATTGTAGATATTCAGTAATAACAACCAACCCTAGCCTCCCACAAAAGCCAAGTGAGACGGAGGGCATCTCAAACAGATGACACCTGCTGATGTTTTATTGCTCCTATGCAGGTAAGGAGTATATGTTGGCCTTCAAAATCTTATCATTCTCAACCTTTTTGCTTCTGAAAAAGTCTCCTTCTCCTCCCTTCACACTGTGGAGGTCAATCTGTGTTTATTTCCATGCAAAGGCTTCCTCTGAATCACCACCAGGACGTTTTCCTAGCTGCCAGGTCGGTTTTGCTATGGGCCTGATGATTATTGTAGATTTCCAATAGTGCAGTCTGATATCGAAATACAACATACCATACTGCCATTTGTCCAGGGTGGCTGCAGTCTCACGTTTGTAGGTGGCAAGCATGCACCATCTCCAGGCTTGAGAGAGTTCTTCGTCCTCACTGGGAAAGCAGCCTGCAGCAGACTGCAAAGTCTGACACCCCAGTTTTGCTCAGATGCTCGGTACCTTCAAAACCTCTTCTGCCCTGCAAAAGGCAAATGCACCTTCTGCCCTGAGAGTTGCCTCCCAACTCCTGCTTTGCAAGAGAGCATGCACAGACACCACTGCTGTTTGCTCCAACTTAGTGGTTTTTAGTTGGCTACATGTAAAACCGAAATGTACCTACACTCACACTGTTTGCAAAAGAGCCTCGGATAGTGCGTGAGAAAGGCTCATGCAGAAGCAAAATACCACTTGTGCCTTGCCACTAATGCAAATTGCAAATGCAGAATGGTGAAATACAATGTGGCATTCAGAGATCTTTTAAGACATGAATAGTGGGTTTGTATCTCATGCGTAAAGAAATGTGTTAACTTCCAGAGTTTGTTAACTACATTTCCCATTTTACTAGATTATTATGTTAATGCATAGTTACTTATGTATTTTTGCAGTCAAAGGAAGCACACTAATTCTATATATTTTTAGAAAAATCAACATTATATAATCAAACATAACATTAGCATGCATGTTCCCCTATATTATACACTCAGTGCTTCTAATTATAGTAGTGAATCACCTTGTGCAGATTTCTTCAAACATAGTTTTCCTTTAAATCCAAGACACTTTCATTTAAGTTCTAGAAAACACAGGAGGCAAACAAAAGTGGTTTCATTCCTAGTTCACAAAGGGTTACCCACAGCCTTGGAGCAAAAGACAGGGTTTTAAGATGAGGTATTAAGGAGATCATGTGTGGGAACACCAGCTCGCTCTTCTAAAGAGTGGGAAGGTTTTGTACGGAGTGCTTTTGACTCAACATTACCTTGTTTGGTTTAGTGCTGGTGAGGATTTTCATGTATGAAAAGCCTTTTTTCAGCTCTTCGTTGTGTTCTATTCCTGGACCAGGCAGCCCACCGGCTTGCTGGGTCGTGACAGCGGAGAAATCTCTGCTTTAAAGATATGAACACCAATATTGCTGAACTTCACTCTGACCTATGCCACTGCTTGGCCTTCGTGTAGTACCTTATAGCCTTTCATTGAAACATGCCTCTGAGCCTGATTTATAACTGCAGAAACTCACTCTGACATTAAAATCCCACTCATGTGACTACGGGGGGACGATATTTAAGCCACTATTTGCTCACAGCTCAAGCAGTGACATAGATTACTTGTGAGTTTGGGCAGTGATTTGAAGCAGCTCAGCTTTTTATTATTTTTATTATTCTTTTTCTTCCAGCATTATGAGGAGATTTAAGACTACTCAAAACTTCAGAAAATCAGTAAGTAGATAAACTGAATCACCCACAAGCTGTAGGCACATAAAGTGAAAGACCACTCTAGTTAGTTATCTGGTCCACATCTGTGCACGTGAGGTTCACTACTCTAAAACAGGGATCACATTCACCTGTTTTTCTCTGTACAGATGAATTAGAAATTTTTACAACAGGGGAGGATTTCTTATTTTAGGACATCTACATCCGGATGCTATAAGTACCCGCTGGAATTTGTTGCTGTCAGCCACCTACACGGTGGAAAAAGGTGAAAGACTCCTGTGGCCAGAGAAATTATTTCCTCATTAGTACCTTGAATATATCTCAGAATGGTGGGTTTTCATCATCATTTTTTGCCAGGGAAGAGTTAAAATAATCCAGAAATGACACAAAGCCCAAAATAGGAATATTCATTGTCATGAGGTTTCGCACATATATGTGTGTGTGCTTAGAAAAAGACAGATTTTACATAAAAAATAATAGACTCGGGCAATGCGTAGAAACCTGAGCTCACAGGGCAAGCTAAGACGCAAGGAAGAAGCTGACAGAGCCTCTCACTGCAGTGCTCATGCAGGTCTTGTCCACTGTGCCAGAGAGGGAAAGGAAAGAGGGAAAAAGGGTTATTTCTGATGCTGTTAGTCTTGTGGATATCTCATCACCAGCTAAAAGAAATGATAAACGCAGACCATGCTGATCCTTTGCATCTCTTGGGGTTGGAACAAAACCAACTGCTTATACTCAACAGTAAAAATATGTGATCTTTGGGAACTGCTCTCTCAGAGGTATCCACAACTGGTAAATGAGGTAGTGAGAGGGGTCACAGGCACAGCTACATTTTAGCTTCTGAATTACAAACCTCTGGGCTATTTTCCCACCCTTCCAGTTTGCAGGAGTCTGAGCTGCTGTATTTAGAAAACTTGACAGGTCCTTTAAAGAAATTTCAGCACAGTGTTTAAAAATTTAACCTTTGCTTGCATCCAGAAAGAAATTTTTTTTCCTTAGGCTGGGTCCACATGTGATTTTTCTTTTTTCCTATTTTTGGAAGGTTACAACCAATCTAATACCAGTAAGTAATTACAGTTAAAACATCCATAACTCAAAGTAACAGAAATGAAGTGTATTTCTAGGAAGTCTTTTGATTTGGCATCTGCAGATACACAAAGGCATTCTTTAGGTCATCAAGAACATTATGCAAATGTCTTCTTTTATATTTGCATATAGCATACATACATGTACACATTGGTGTTAAATGGACAATACTGCATGTACAGCTGAGCACATATGTAGCATTTTCATCCCCAGGCCTTTGTCCTGTTCTACTGTATTTTCTGCCCCCTCACATACTGCAAGTTACTTTCAAACTCAGCCATTTTGGGATAAAAAAATATAAAATTAATTCTGTATTTTTCTGGATGGCTTTTCTTACCTTTATTCATCCTCATCAGCTGCCTCTAACAAAATAGGTGCTTTGGCATCATTCAGCTGCAGCTCACTCAATATATTCATCTGTCCTGACTGATGAAGAACGGTCTTCTAAGTGAAAACCCTGACTCTTCTAATATCTAAACTCCCCACATCTTAAGTTTTCAGTTTTAGAGCATGCCGATACTGCAGATCATACTGTAAGAGAGAGAAATACACATTGATTATGAAAAAGTTAGCTTGGGTGTTGGAAGATGTTGAGCAGCATCACAAAACTGAGAAAAAATGACTTATTCTGCCAAGAAATCGGACCCTTGAACTCATGTAGTCACAGTTATGTCTATATTCACCCTTACAGAAATGTTATTCTTGATACATTGTTAAGAAATGTTCTTTTTGTTGAGAAAGACAAAAAAATGGCAGATTTTTTATGTATTTATTGTATTATCTTCCCTCTCCCTGCTCGAGTCATCTGCAACTTCTGTTAACTCACTGAAAGTTACATTGCTAAGAGCTTGTTGTGTTATGTTTTTTAATAAAGAAAAGAAAGGGAACAATGGCAGACTGCAGTAACAAGTCTTCTAGATAAAATAGAGATATGCTAAAGAAAAACACTGCTGTATTGGCAGATGGCTCTGTTGCCTCCTTGAAAAATGATTTCTTGAAAGCTCAAAGAAAATTTTTTCTCTTTATGTCTATATGTTATTCCCTTATTTAATACCTGAAATTCTTTGTAGTAGAAGTTGTACAGTGAATAGTGCCACACAAAAATCAGCTTTTATTTCACTGTGCCTTGAAATGTTCTTTTGTTCTACTGGACTTCTAGCTGAAGACATATCACTGATGGACTCCTCTGGGGACCTCTAGGGGAAAGGTCTTATCATTATGAGTTGTAAATAAGCTCTAAAGCTTTTTTTAGAGGTTTTTCCTTTTCTTCAGTATTCTTGCCTCTCAGCAGACACATAACATTCCTCCACTGCCAAATTCCACCCTACTAAAAAATATAGAGGAGTGGAAAACACTGTCAGAAGCATGTGAAGGGTAGGGATTTTCTTTTTTCCCTGTGAAATCAAGTTGGCTTGAAAAGAACTCCAGATCAGACAGCTCTCCTTCAGCAGCTATACTTTCACTCAGTAAGAATTTTTCTTTTCTCCTGGACAAAATACACTTCATACAGCAAATTGTAGCTTGCCTCATGAATATTTTAACGTCTCAAGTACTTTAAAGAGAAACAGCTAAATTCTGTGTTATCTCTCATATGTATTTATTACAATTTCCATTTAGGTTTTAGCACAGTGAATTATTAGTAAAGCATAGGGATTTTCATCACTTTCCAAACAGTCAGAAGTAGCAGGGACAGGAAGGGTGAGCACAGTGCCTCTGCCCTGCTGGGGCTGCCTGTGCAGGCAGGAGGGGATCTGGCTGCTCCAGGGTCTTACATCTGCCCTTGGCCCCCTCCCCTCTTTGGGGTTCAGTGCGTCATTTCAGCACGTGCTGGAGCTTCAACATGCGGTACGATGCACCGCTCTCGCTCCATGCTGGCTGTAGGCATAAGGTCACACCTGAGCCTTAACATGTTGGCTTTTCTGTAATAGCATATCATTAACATTAGCAGAAATGTTGACCCATATTAGTCATGACGCTGATCAGTCCTCACCTGCATATGCATTTTTCACAGCTGGAGCAAAACTACCATCCACTACATATCCTGAGAGGAACACCATATAGAATACAGAATAAAGATAAAAATAAGGCAGGTCAAAAAGCTTCTTTTTAAGTTTTTCTCACTATAGCTCCCACTTTAGCAAATTGTATTTGCTTCTTCTGTCTCTTCCTTTGCTACGACTGGAAAAAAATGCTACTTATTGATAGTATCTATTGACTAGAACAGAGCATAAATGAAATGTGGATTGTTTTCTTCCTGGCTTACGAGATCACACTGAAGCAGTTTTTAGCATGTTTGGGATCATTTCATCAGCACAAGATCCATCTATTGACTCCTGTTGGGGTTTCAGTGGGGTTTGGTTTTTGGGGGGTTTTTTTGTTTGCTTTTTTCCTCTGGCATGGAGATCTTGGAAATGAAACAAGGGACCATTTCTGTATCAACAGCACTCTTTGTTGTTATATCAGTGGCTGTAAATCTGACTGACATTTATTTTAAAATAAGATAGATAGGAAAGAAGAAAGCAAACAAAGCAGAAGAGACATCATGTGTTTGTTTTGTAGGAGGAAGGGAAAGTATCTTTCCATATTTATGCAACTCAAAGTCTGTTTACAAACGTAGTTGGCACATTTGTTGTTCTAGGAAGGTAACTCTTCAATGATGACATATTTTCAGCATTGTCCTGAGAAATCAGTCACACCAGGATCACTAATTTGAGATACTTCACTTGTCATACTGTAAAACAACTTCACAGTTCAGAAAGGAAGACAAGCTTCCCTGGTTTGCTGGGGAAGAAAGGTAGGTAGGGAAGGAAAGGAAGAAAGAGAGTACCTGTAAAGCACCCCTTGTATTCACCTTAGTAAAAACTCTCTCAATTTGCTCTGAGTTCACCAGGGAATAGATGAGGAACTGGGAGAGTTTATTAGCAGTTTTCCTGGGATGTATAATCTGATAACAGAATATGACCTAATTAAGTGCTAATAGGCCTAATTAAGCACTAATGACTCTAATTATCAGGAAAGAGGTGAGGAAAGCAGGTTACCTTTTATTTTGTCTTCATTTTCTAATTTATTTTATTATAACACTTCAGTGTCAGACACTGAAAGTATTTAGTTATTAGATATAGTATGTGTTTGCATAGACCCTTCCTGCATGCCAGGCCCTGTCCCTTGGCAGGCAGGAATAGGAGCTGCCCCATCTCCACAGCTGGATGATGACAGCTGGAACTCCGCCTGAAGGCTCCAGCACCTGTTTTGTTCATCTTTTAAGGAATCTCACTTTTTTTCCCAGGTGTCTTTTGAGGGAGAAAATGTTTGGGCCTTTACATGTGGTTTTAGGTGAATCTGCCCGCCTGCTTTAAAAATGCTTGGAACACAACAGATGCTAAGAGATGGTAATGTAACATCCTGTTTCAGAAGAGAAACGTGATGGGATCTGATTAATTCTTGCACAGGAAGTATCTGACCAGGTACCTTGATAGTGTTACCACGCAGCGGGGTGTACTAAGCCACTGAGAACAAAGCTGTGGAAAGTAATTTGGATTATTATGTCATCTCATTCAGCTGGTTGACGCACAGGAAGGTTTCTCCAGTTAAGGCAGAGAAGTAAAATACATACAAATATTTACATCTGCAGAGATAAACACATGTGTATATACTTTTATACACATATAAGCATACAGCTGGTTATAAAAGCATTTTCTAGTATGGAATCTATCTTTTTTTTGACCTTCATATAACATTTTGAAATAATACTGAGTGCTTGTGCATTGAGAAGCCGTCATCTTTGAGCTGAGAGGTGGCTGTCACGCTTCCCCAGGCTGTCAGCAGACCTTCAAACGTGGATGGAAAAGCCTGTGGGCAAATGAAATGCCTTTTCTTCAGTTTGCAGCAGATGGGTACTGATGGTTTCAGCCAGACACCTGGCAATGCCTGCACTGGTGCCAGAGGGGCAGACGCAGAGATGTGGGAGGAGATGAGATATGTGCCTGTCCTCATCTGTCCCCACTCTGAGCCGAACCTCTCCACTGACTCTGTCACTCGGCTCTGGATCCTGATCGACTTCAAAGCTGCCTGGTGAGCAGTTGGGGTCTGCTCTCTGTCCACAACAGGTCACAGAAAAATAAACACCTGCACATACATGCCAAAAATCCTCCACAACTCTTTTAATTGTGCCTCTCTGCTCAGCTGCTCCCAGCTCACATCCGTCACAGCCACGACAAGAGCACCACCCACACATTTCTGCCTTGAGCCTTAGCTGGTTTTTTTTATGGAAAGCTTATTAATAATAATCCACATGCAACAGGAAGAAAAAACTTCAGCTTTCACTTGCAGCACGTTTCTTTAATGGAATCGATATCCATTTCCAAGACATGTTTGTCTTGTGTATTGATCCTGCACCTCCAGCTCCTCTTTTGTCTGCATGTTTCAGCTCCATGGTCATCTAAGAGATTTCTAGATAATAATTTCAGTATGTCAGATTGTTCTGATGAGGCTTTAAAGAGCTTAAGGATAAAATAGAAAAGCTGTTTATATAAGTGTATGTACAGACACACACTCATACACACACATACATATAGTAGCGTAAGGATGTGAGGAGTTATAAAACCACTCTGTATAGCTGGCACGAGCAACCCAGTTCACCGCTGAGGTCAAAAGGTGAATATGCTTCTACTTAAGTAGAGAAAAGACAGATAAATATTTGCGAGGATGGGGATGGATAAGAACTTCTATAATTTTCTATATTCTTTTGTTAGAAAAAATATTTTGCAAGATTTCACTATTCTTTTTTCTTTTTTGTTGTTTGGAGCTATGTGTTTAATATGTCCTTGGCAAAAGCCTGTAGTTTACATATGGGAAATCTAATTTCCGTAATTATACTAAATAAAGACAATAGAATATTGTAATATGACAGTAATTTATAAGTATACACAACTTACATTGTGCATAATGGCATTTATAATTAACTGAAATCCATGGCTTTTTAAAAAAAAAGAATCAGCATAAAAATCTACTGGAAAGAAGATAAGAGAGCCAGACAATGCTAAGAACTATTGCACGTAGATTGGAAGACATCCAGACATCCATTAAATATCTGAGCTCTCGTGCTTGTTACACACAGCTTTTTACCTTTTAAATGCACATCATTCCTCTTCTGCTTCTACATAGATGCAGAAATGCATATATATATGTGTGTGTGTATCTGAGATACAGTCTCATTACTAAACAAATAAAAAAAGAAACTGAAGAAATAACAAATAAATTTCCTTCTGGTGAAAATAAAGAAGAGAGAATGAGCCTAATTTGTAAGAATCTTCCTGAATTGTCTTTAACTTTATCTAGAAAAGCTGAGAAGTAAGTTTTTATTAGCAAAAGTTACTGGTGAAATCTGATCTGTCACGTTCTTCCTCTTCAATTAGGAATATTTCTACTGTGAATTCCCAGAATATTTATTTGCTTGCGCTTCCAAGATATCTATCACACCACTCAGCTTTTACAGGGTCTTCTGCACAGATTAATGGGTGTTCAGTGGTGGAAGATTTTGTTGCCAGACCTTGCAATCTAAATGCATGTGGCATATCAGTTACAGAGCACTTTAGCAGAACGAGGACTGGGGCCAGCAGTGTGATGGACATGGTGACATTTCAGAGGACAGGAAATGTGGGTCATTCCAGCTATTTCTTCATTTCACAGCACAACACCTCACAGTCTGTAGGGCTTCATGCTGCATTTCGTTTACTTGGTCAGCTGTTACCTTTCCTATTTGGCACTTATGTGGAGAAGGTGAACTTTGTGCCCTTCGTTCAGCATCTTCCCCTGCAAACCTTGTATGTGAGCATCACTTTCTACGTGCTCTTTCTGAGAAAACAGCAATCGCAAAAATCTCCTCTATAGCCTTAGATCCCTTCAAGATGCCAATGTATTTACATTTTTAATAGGCTTATGGCTTTATTTTGTGGAAAGTGGGAGGATATTGCTTTTGCTCAGAAATATTTCTCTAATCAGTTTGTACCTTTTCCCACTCAGTGTTCAGTGAATCAATCACAGCCTCTGCTTTGAAGCAAGCCTACCTTCAGAAACACTGTACCCACGAAGTCACTAGCCATTCAGTGAACATCTCTGGCACAAACATTATATTATCAGGCCATTTCAATATTAACATCTCAGGGAAAAAAATAAACCCATACCTCTCTTTCCAAATTTCGTGTATTCCAACCTAAAGGTGCTAGAACATCAGTCAAAAACAGGTGGTTCACCTTTTAGCAGCGGAAAAAGAACAGTAAGATTTATCCTGTGTCCAACATGGATTAATTTTGTAGCTATTCTAACATCTATATATAACGCTTTTGTTTTCGAAATATTCTAAAGTCTTAGCTAAAGTTGAATATTGTAATAAAATTAAATAAGAGTGCCTAGATCTATTAAGATTTTAATATAACTTCAGGAAAGATATAAAATTCTTTACATTACAGCATAACCGTTCCTAATGCAAATACCTTAACTGTAATGTGCTTTTTCCTGGAGGATGGTCCTCTTGCTCAGATCCTTCAAAGCTTCCTATTAAAATACTTTTCACATGCATAAGGAATGCCAGATAATTCTTAGTTTAACCATGGATTAAGGAAAGAGCTTTCCCTTCAGGCTAGCACACGGTAATTCATAACTCCACATATAAGAGGAGTATAAATTATGAAACTATATGACAGGTGCCCTTTTAATGTTTTGAAGTTGATTATCTGAACATTGATTATCTGTGTGAGACATGAAAACTGTAGATAAACTTGCAACCATTGGAACTGGAAAGAGAGTCCTGGTAACATCCTGGGGAAAAAGGAAAAATATCTGTTTCTCTGAAGTGCATTGGTCTTCTAAAAATGTATAGACAAAGACAATGTTCAAGCATGAGAGAACATGCAGGTTTGCCAACAGCCCCTCACTAACTGCAGCATGTCATCACCAAAGTTTCATGTTCTGCTTTACTTCTCATAGATCATATTGTCCATGTGCAAGGACCATGCCTTCTATTAAGGACCCCATTATTCTTGGTGTCTCTACCTCCATATTGACCTAGCTTAGCCAGGGTAAGTCAGAAGGTGATGGGCAGAGCTACTCCACCTCCCCTGCTAGGGAAGTGGTAACCATTCACACAACATCCTCTTCCCTGCAAAGGCATGACACTACTTTTTAATTCTTACGTTATCAAAGGACTGCAAGTATTCAAGATGATTACTCATATTCACAAAGTTATATTTCCATGTTCTGCAGTCTTACAAGGAGTTCTTCACTTTTCCTTCTCTTTTCTGTATTTTCTGTTTCACCAGTAGTCACACATGTGCTTTTTTTCTGATTTTTTTGCTGCTTTTCTCCGTTTACTGAAATACTTCAGAAATATTTAGCTATATTACTCTCATGAAACACAAAATTAGGGGGGTAGAAAATTAACCTGAATAAAACATCATTCTGCTTTTATTTCCCCTGCTCAGGACAGCTTAGAATGCTTGGAAGTTATAATTCATGTTAACATAAATTGTAATGCAGTATATGATCCATAAAGAATTCTGAAAAGTTGTTTGGTCGTCTTCTCCCACCCTGCCTTCTGCTCTGCTGGTCTGGTTCATGAGAACCTACCTCTCTAAATGGGTCTTTTTCTCCCCAACAAAGAAACCATTGTTCCTTTACAGAAAGCCCTCAGCAGGAAGCTGCTAAAATTTCTCTGTCAGCAGACCGAATGTAAGAGCACAAAAAAAAAGGTTGCCCTACTGAGCGTGGTGCCTGGAGAGACATTGAGAATAGCCACTGTGGTAATAGTAATCACTCTAGGAGGTGTTGCACTTTCGTAATAGGAAGAAAGGACCTATAAATGCCGTGGGTTAAATGTGAATGAAAACATAATTTGTTTGCCTAAGATCCAATTACATTTGTCTCTGGTATATGATTACTTTCCTTTTTCTGTTCTAGAGAAAATAAGTCGTAATTTTTCTGAAATAATTAGGAATAGTCACCACCACAGCACCAAGAGTGTGATGAATGCCCCATGCTGCCCTCTATTCCACATGGAGAACATATTCACATCCAAAGGAAACAGTATGTATTTCTTCGTCATTAATACCTGTTGCTTTTTCATGGTGTCAGGGCAGTGCAGAGCTTCTGGAAGCCCTCCAAATATTTCAAGCTTTGGGACAAAATTAGGTTTTAAGAGAGTCTCTCTTCTATGGTTCTGTGCAAAAGCATTGAAAATGAATCTTCTCACAGTTCTCACCTACAAAGAAAGCTCCGATATCCGTACCTCTGTACCTGGCTAATCAGATAATTCAGAAAATATTGGTAGTGAAGTCTAAATGTCCTGTCTTTCCATGACATCACTGACTTACTGGATTTTTGTTTTTTATTGATGTGCTAGGAAATACTGTGTCATTGAACAGGTTTCCCTTTCCATGAATTTTCTGGTGATTTCAGCTGACTTCCAGTATCAGTGTTCTTGTGACACTTTGTGCATTAGCTAGAGTAGTTTGACCAACCCCAACTCTATCTCTCAATTAAAATTTAACCGCCCTCAGGACTTCTCTCTGAGAATTCAGGTCTTCATATTCTTGCCATTACCTTTCTTGGGACATAATCACTGATTTTCTTTTTTTTTTTTTTTTTTTTTTTTTTT
>Ga0065711_1006482_pt1 | contig 26952 bp, 13 predicted proteins | sample Hoacrofraction12_FD_59098 | JGI IMG/M metagenome (GOLD analysis project Ga0065711, IMG submission 59098) | Hoatzin crop microbial communities from Cojedes, Venezuela - Epithelial fraction 12 v2 (version 2) | ecosystem: Host-associated > Birds > Digestive system > Esophagus > Crop | place... | reverse complement strand
AAATGGATAAAAGCCAAAATTTAAAAAAAAAAAAAAAAAAAAGAACAATTCCTAATTGATTTTGTCTTTATTTTGGAGGTTGCTTTTTTTTCCTGAACCGTAGCCCTTTCTTTCCAAATTAAGGAAGTGGTTCCAGAATCTCAGTTCCTATATTATTCTGGCTATAATGCTCTTTTGTCCCCTTCTACATTCCCCATTCCATAAAGCTATTCTGCTTCCAAACCCGTATCTTCTTGGGGGTGATACGAACATGCTTTCTGCACGTTGCCCTCAGTCTGCCTGAAGAGGGAATGTTCCTGCTTTTTTCCAGCATGAAAATTACAGAGCTTTTGCTGCAGTTTTCCTTCCTTACCTGTTTGTCAGTGGGTCATTGAACAGATGGAAGCTGAAACAACATCAAACAGATCAAAAAATCAGTGTTCAGAAAGAGTCAATTAACTCCAGAACAAAGATCTACTCAGTGAAGCTAAGAAACATGTGAAAATAAAGGCCTATTTTCATTAGATACATCATTTGGAAATCTTCATTTATTGCACTTTAAATAGCCCTTTGTTGTTTCTAAATGAGAAAGGACATCAGGGTGGAATATGCCAGTGGGAGAAAAAAAGAAAATTTGACATAAGAGGCAGAAGATCAACTTGTATAAGTAAAGCAATACACAAGTTTTAGCTTCCCCTAACACCTGCCAATCCTTTACCATTTTGTTGTTTTTCCATTGGGAAAATTTGGTACCCGTCGTCACTTCTTTGCTGAAGGACTCACAGGCTTGTGAGATCTGATTTATTTGAGAAATATGGGGAACAAGAGTGGAGTGGTCATAGTGCCCCAAATCATCCCTTCAGATATGCAAGCATTTCCTAACGGTTTCTGTGTGAATTGTGTGGAAGTTTTCATAATCCAGTAGGATGTTCAGTACTCATGCCTTTGGAGAAAGGCACTGGTGCTGCTTTAGTCACTGGAGATTTAGCCACAGAGTCACTGCTTTAGTGACTCTGTTTCTCTCCACTTAGAAGTGATGTCTTTCCCTCTATGTTCAGCAAAATTAAAATACATTTTCAGTGCATAGCAGTCTCTCAGATCATCGCAGTGTGTGTCACTATTAATCACTTTGTATGGAGCCATAAAAACCACTCCTGTTGTCCTGCTGAGTGTGCTAAATACGCCTCAGCATGGAATGAATGTCCAGTGAGTGCTTGATCCTTTTCCTGTTGGTTGATTGTAAAACCATCACCGACTTCTATGAAACTGCCTGTGAATCTCTAAATTTTAGTGGGTGTTGCAGATGTCAAGCGAAGGAAAAGAGCAGAAGACAAAGGCAAAGATGTGATGGTCAGTGCACTGACAGAAACATTTCCCCCCTGCTGCAGAAGCAGCTCTGGTTCCCTGCTGTGCAGGTAGGTCAGGCGGTCAGTAAGAGGGTAGGCAGGTCAGTTAGACCAGCGCATGATCTCCACAGCCCCAGAGCTATCAAAACACTGGTGCTGGTCTGTCTTGCTGCAAGGTACAGAGGAAAGGTATCACTGGTAAAGGACATATTGAAGCATATTGACAGCCTCAAAATTCGGGAGCCAGACAGCATTTGGCAACAGGTGCTTGGATGATACCCTTTATATCACAAAATAGCAACAGGATTCTAATTTCTCTGAGTCCACATTTTCACCTGACTGATCTCGAAGAGCTTTTATCCATTTTTCTTCTGCAACTTACTGCTTTTAACGTCTGCCAAATGTTTCTGTTGCTGGGGGATAGTGTTTCCAAGAAAGATGCAGGAATGATGGAAAACTGGTAGTTATGGACTTGCAGAGTGTGTGTACTGTTTGCCTATATACGTCTGACTCATGTTTGTGTTTAGCTTATGCTCTGTGCCGGTACAGGATTGATGAGATACGGTAGTGCTGATCTTTTCCTCTTCAGTAAGCCGCTGATTTAAGTGAGCGCTACTGGACTAAATGGACATGATATCAGCATTAAAAAGCAATTTTTTGTTTATTTAAAAGTCACTTTGAGATTTGTTTTGTAACCAATTGCAGTAATATTGTATACTGTTCTATCTAACTGAAGTAGCAAGATTTTTTCTTGTCATCAAATTTTAATTGATAGTCCTAAGATAATAAGTAGGATAATAGTACAAAGAAATAGAGAAAGGAGAAGTTGATAAGAAATGAAGCATTTCAGATGGCTGGTGATGCTAAAGATAGATAGTAATTATCCTTCTCTGATAGTTATATGAAATCTGATTGATGTTTCTCTGAACACAGTAAATGAAGCATGTTATTTTTCGGTTTTCTTTTGAAGTTATTTTGTATCATACTTGTAAATTCCTATGAACCATTAGTGCGCTGTACCGTGAATTAAAGGATGGTAGTTATGTTAACTTATTTTCTACCTTCTTCTTTTCCTCTGTCTGCACAAATGCCATCTGTCCCCACCAGCCTATGGAGCACTGAAGTTAGTTTTCTCTGTTGCGTGGACAGATAGGGATTGAAGATTTGTAAGCTTTAAAACCTAACTGGTAGAAAGGATCCTGATTCTCCTCTTTGTTTATCTGCTTGCTTCCTTCCCACACAGCTACTGAAGTATGTAACATCTCTCCCCCTCCACTATTGAACTGTTTGCTGTCAATCCATTTATCAACCAACCAACCAACCAACCAACAAACCAACCAACCAACCAACCAACCAACACCTTCTGCTTCAGAAGGAATCATAAAATGGTTTGGGTGGGAAGGGACCTTTAAAGATCATCTAGTCCAACCCCCTTGCCATGGGCAGGGATGTCTTTCACTCGATCAGGTTACTTGGCCATCCAAAGTGGCCTTGAATTTCCAGGGATGGGGCATCCACAACTTCTCTGGGTAACCATTTCCAGTGTTTCACCACCCTCATTGTAAAAAATTTCTTCCTTACATCCAATCTAAATCTACCTTCTAGGAAGGCTAGACAGCAACAGAAAATATGGCCTTAAAAAGGCTAGAGGAAGATTGTTGTTGGCTTCAGGCGTAAGGAAGTAATATAATCTTTTCTGACCAATTCTGGCCTTGTCTGTACTATTGCTTCAAACTGGAAGAGAAGATTAATTTGGATTTTAGGGCTGGTAGGCATATCTCTCTGATTTCTGATTTTAATGACCTGCTATATCATTAAGCATTGGAACAGGCTGCCAAAGAAGGTGGTGGAGTCCCCATCCCTGGAGGTGTTTAAAAAACGTGTAGATGTGGCACTTCAGGATATGGTTTAGTAGGAATGGTAGTGCTGGGTGGATGATTGGACTCAATGGTCTTAGAGGTCTTTTCCAACCTATGATTCTATGATTCTATGATTATATCAAGTCCTGTAGAGATGGTCCTCTCAGTCTTCACTCATGTCTTTCTCTGTATTTATAAAGAATATTTAGTTCTGAATTTTTCTTGTTGTAGAGAATATTTATACTCTGAATTTAAAAATCACTTCTCTTTGATTGGTGAAGATTTACCTTTCATGAAACACCAGCAAAAGCATTATGTCCATTGTGAAGCATGTTCAGAGGTGGGAGGTGATTTTATTTTTCTCCTTACTGGGAAAGGAAGTTGCTTTTGGTTTTATATTAAATCTGAAATGTTGTAGCCCGAATTGTGTAGTTTTCATCGTGTTTTGATGCCATGTGTGTATCTTGAGGGTTTTTTATAAAGGGCAAAAAATCTTCACTTCTTATAAGTGCAAGGCAGTGACGATTGTCTCACAAAGCAAAATCTACTGTAATATCAAGGAATCTTTCTGATGGAAACCTGGAATAGACTGACCTTACATATTAATGATGACCATATATATAGGCTGTGTTGAGCTGGCAGAGGAGAAATTGTCTTGCAGAAGGAAAATTGATTTGTTACTTCTAATTTTTCCTCTGGAACATAAGCAGTTGATAGTAAGAGCCTTTTTTTTTTTTTTACTGACTGTATTTCACTCTTAGAAAAGTCATTATTTTTGTTTTGCCTGAAGAATATTGTGGAAAGTGAAGTGAAAGACTGTAATAATTGTGCTTGATAGAGCAGTTTTGCTGGATTCTTGAAGTGTTTACATCTTGGATATTAACTTAGAAATCTAGCAGACATTTCACTATACTATGTGTCTCTGTGTAAGTAACTCTGTCTAGTGAATCAAAATATAACCCAACTCTCAGTGAAGACAGGCTTTTGAATATAACGGCTTACCTGAGTGTTTCACTTGGGAGCATGTATCTGATTTATGCAGTTGTTGAGTCCTGCAAAATATAGTTGAAGACAGGGGGGACCAGCTAAGCCAATTTTGACATTCTGAAACAGGGACAGTGAAATTACAGGCATATCACAAAAACAGACATATCAAGAAAAAAAGGTATAATGAGTGATGATTCTGTCTGTAAAGTCATGGCATAAAGGTTCCCTTTAATTCTTCTGACCGAGTGTAGAAATGGAAGACAGAACCAAACTAGAAAGAACTAGATGTGGAAGTAAGTACTGAAATTTCAAACATAACTCAGATTCCAAATGCAGTGGAGTGAGGTCAGTCTTTCTAGGTGAGACATATCCCTGCACATATTCCTCAAAACACTGCATCGGGATCTGTTTGGCCATTTTTTTCTGATGTGGGTGCACATGCAATGTCCCTTTGATTTGCTCGAGACTCTCTGTATTGTGTACACCATATAGTGTGGATGTAGGAATGCATCCTGCACAATGGTCTAAGATGGCATGGTTGCAAGTAGCAGCTACATGAAAAGTGCATGAGTAACTGAATAAAAGATGATACATGTAAAAACAAAGAAAATAAGACTCAACTATCAACTGAACTGTGAATAAAATCGTATCATAGTTATGAGAAACTGCAACAATTGTTCCAAGACTGCTTGTAGGAGTGAAAAGAATCTATTGGCAAATGTCTCATTTACACAGAGCCACAAAGATAAGCACAGTGCTGAGAATTTCTCAGATAATTTTCAGTGGAATTTCAGTGGCGTGGCTGGCATTTTATCACTATTCATATATTTAAGACAGTACTCTGCTTCCCGAGAAGAAATATATTATTTACAAGTATAGCCTGTTATTTGTACTTATAAGTCAGTGTATGCCGTGCTTTCCTTTAATAGCTCTGATTACAGAAAGAAATGAAAATACAGTTATGAAGGATCTCATAGTAATTCAGAATTTAAAGATGTAAATGCTTCTAATGACGTACAAACTACATGTATCAAAGGAAAATTGTTCTGGTGTCTGTTTTAATGAGGACTGTAGTTACTTTTCCACATTGGTGTTTAATGTTTGCAAAGTTTTAGTTTCTTTCTTTCAGTCTCCCTTCTGCCCCAAGCAGACATTTCAACTAATTTTAATGAAAATAATTATGTCATATTCCAGGAGACTCTTATCCTTTGATTCTGGCAGAGAAGCAAGAGGGGAAAACCAGACATCTTCCCATATATTCCAGAGGGCAAACCCATACTAATTTCTGTGATGAAGCCATAAAGAGTTGAAAAGATGTGAATACATCTTGCTGGATGTTTTATGATAGAAGAGATGTGGAGACCTTAAGGGCAAGGATCGGAACTTCCTTGTGCATAATGTTCTTGATATTTTTCAGGGGAAGATTTAATGGACTCGCAGACACATTTGCAACAAGCATGTAATTTGCAGCTGGGATGTGTAAAAATCTGGTATGGAGGGGAGCACCCCTAAAACTGTCCAGAGGCTGTGGGTGAAGACAAAGAACCTGGACCTGTTTTGGTTCCCTGCAGTTTTTATTGCACGTTATGTGTTTTGACCACTTTTGTAGATAGAAATGGAATAAGTATTCATAGAATGATAGAATGGTAAGGGTTGGAAGGGACGTTAAAGATCATCTGGTTCCAACCCCTCTGCCATGAGCAGGGACATTCAAACCATTTTAAGAATGAGCCTCAAATGTAAAGATGGCCATGTGTTGTACATGCCTTTAATAAGAAGAGACTGGTGCGCACAAAACAATGTTTATAACACAACTGATGGCGGCAAAAATTTTCAGTGATGGGCCTCTAATTTCTTTTCAGTAACAGTACTGTTTTCATAAACAATATTAAAACAGTTCAGCCACGTTGTATACAGGGAAATATCCCTTAGATTGTTAAGGAGCATTTAAGAAATCTGACTTTTGTAGAAAGGAAGGAACCTGATTCATCCACAGATTCACTCTTCAAATACAAGCTTTGTATTGTTCCAGATATGTTTAAATTGGATTTAATACACATAATCAATCGGGGTGCCAAATGGACTTCACACTTAAAGCCTGAGTTTCTGGGAATAACTCCTCAGCTAGTGTAATTTCTGTGACTTGAGTAATAGATAGGACGAACAATTCAGAAATTAGTTCTTAAGAATTTTTAGTTCCAAAGGTTACCTTCCGTTCAAATCAGAGGTGCAAATACTAATTTATCTAATTGGTATTGAACGATGAATATTATAATACACAAAATCTGTCCTTCTTAATCACTTGGTTAGAGTTTTTTAAATGGCAGTAATTTAAACCATGAAATGCTTGTGATTTGAATGGCCCATAGAAGGTGAGCTGTCAGTTAATTTTTAGTTGTCTTTGGCTGTTAAGTGTGACTTTTTGGCAGACATCAGATGATTTTAAAAAATTGTCAAACTTAGAAAATGAGAATAGCATCCAGTGAAACTGATTGACTAGAAATTCAATCTGTAAAGAATAGATAATTTAGAGTATGATAATGTTGTATCAGTATTCTTTCAGGTCTTTAAAAGCCAACTATCACATGTATTTATAATTTGAACTACTGGTCAATGTCTTTCTCCAGACAAATGATAAATTATTTACCCTTTAGTGTTCATTAAAGCATCTGCACTTCCAGTCCATGAAATCAGTAGTGTAATATGCATCTAACATTATTTTTAGTAGTTATTAATAAATGTTCAGTTAAAGACATTCCAGTCATTGATCTGGAAGTCGTAACTACTCAGGTTTTGCAATGGATTGTCTGTCCATATCTTTGTAATTCAAATTAATGTTATATTTGACAGGATCATAACAGATGATCTGATGATACGAGATCACGGATAGTCTGAGCGTGATCTCTGGAAGACCAGCTTTCTTGGAGCATTGGAACTTGTCACAGGGTTCAGGGGATGGTTTAGCCACACTTTGGTCACACTGAAAAGTCTACATTTTTTAATATTTGGTGTGATTTGTATATAGTTTCTAAGTAGATTTTCAGTGTTTGTTACTACCATAGGATATACTGCTACATCACAAAAATATTGCACATCCATGCGTCCAGTATTACTTACTGTACCTTGTGCTAAGTTTTGTTTCATACAATAAACAAGTAACATGCTATGAGCGGCTTTGAAAGGCATCATTTCTGAAAATCCCTATACTGACAAAATTTTGCCAACTTTTAAAAACCAAAACATTGGAGACTGTCTTGGCAGGTAAATGTATCAGTACAGTATGGCGCATACTGTAATGCAGCCAGCTGCCCCATAGCTTCACCACTGTGCGGTGGTGAGGAGGCAGCTCTGGGTTGCTGTTTCTGGAGTAACGTTCTGCAGGTAAATGAAATGTCCACTGGACAGTAAATGTCCCTGTTCGCTTGTGGAAAAGTAATCTAGAAGTCAGTTAAAGAATAGGATAAAACATATTAGGGCCAGTTTTACTGGGAGGGGAACACAGTGCCTTCACAGGGAGCCAGGATCACAGTATGAATAACTCAGATTGTTGCTGAGTTATGTGACTGCTCATAAGATCAGTAAGGACTTAAGAAATATACCTGACTGATTGCTGACACTCAGATGCTCATAGAATGTACATGAACCTTACTGTCCTCAACTGCAGATCAAAGTCCACCAGGTGACTTTACTAATTTTGCTGTTAGTTCAATTTCCGGCAGCAAGGGAACAGTTCATGAGAACTGCAGTTTGACTCATTAGGCATAATATTCTTCATTCCAGCCACAAGGGGCTGCCCATTTCTCCTTCAGGTTCCTGGGTGGGTCCTAGCTGCAGCAGGGCAGCTAACCTGCATTGGAAGTGCAAGAACTTCTTCTGTGCAAGTGCAAGGGCTGATGCCCTAAAGATCTTGTTGCAAAGAATTGGGCATTTTTAAGGTGATTGATAAAAGCTTTAGGGCACACCTAAGACCGTTTTCCACAAGTGATTATAAAATCATCTGAAATGTTTCAGTTAAAGTTTTGGCAGGGAGTTGGCCAGCCAACACAGATGGAGAAGGAAACTGCAAATACACAGGAGGAATTTTTCGCTTCCTTTCATAAAGGTCAGACCTGATATCAAAACTAATCAGAACCCTTAGGGACGCACTCATTTGATCAGAGACTGGATATGCATTGACTGATAGGAAGTAGGGGATTGTTAATTGTCAGAGAACTCAACCGGGGATTTGGGAAAGTAGGTCAGCCAATCTCAGCCACCTCCTTTTGGCAAGCATCCATTGCAGGAGTTCTTTCCAGAGGATGTCCTAACAAACCAGAATTAAATAAACCAGAATTAGAAGTAAATTTGAATGCCTGAGCTAAAGATGTCTTCTCAGGTGTGGTGTTCTTACTTTCATGTGCAGTAAATAAATATTCCTGTTCCCATTCTTTTAAGATTTGTATGGGGGTTATACTGTCCTGTTCTAACCCCAGGCTGAGAGTCAGCTGAGAGAGTTGGAGGTTTATATCGTGACTGTCTGGGTTCCTGCTACGTGAACTACTGAAGGTGTAACCAAATTAAAACCTGTGTTTCGTACCTTGGCTTTTTTTACTGCATGTGTGGGCTATGAGGTCCTGAAGCCATCTTTGAGTATCAGTATGTCATAGGTTTTCTTAAAAATAATCTGTGTAAAAAGTGATCCTAGCGAGTGAATTTCTAGCAATTTATAGAACAAATCACATTTTCCCCCAGGCAGTTAGGAGTTAATTTTTATCTGAATACTTATTTTTTTACAACAAATATATGAAAGCAATCTTCTTTTTCAAATAATAGGAGGGACGTTACATTTCAAATCAGGTTTTGTACAAGAAATGTCAGAAAATGAATCAAACCACTATTTGACGTTCAGCAGACCATTTAGTAAACAAGCATAGAAAATTAGAACCCTATTGATATGATAATACATAACTACAAATGTACTACTTTCTGGATCACAAAATTTTAATTAAAAACAGTAGAATACTAAGCCAACCTCACTCTTACTCCCCACTCCTCTTATTTGCTGAGCAGCATGGAATTTTGTTCTCTTTGACAAATTTCTCCTGAATTAGATCTGATCGTTACAACCCCAAAGTGTATAAAATTAAGCTGAATTGTAGCTGAAGGGGTTCTAACTCTGTATGGGACAGCACAGGTTCATTTTCCATTGTTGTAATATTCCCCTTTTATCTTCAGCATACTGACATCGATACTGTATTTTGATGTCCAATTTTATGATTACAATGATCTGGGATTTTTTTTTCTTTTTAAATTATAACAAACATTTCTTTATTCCTTGTACGTAGCATAGCATCAAATGGACAATCTTCATAGATTTGCTGTTGCTAGATGACATTTGATTTAAAAGACATTCACAATCTCATTGAACTATTTTGCAATGGAGGAAGTCTGGATGCATGGTAAATGAGTGTTGAATATCACAGCAATCACCTGATTGACTTCAGAGTGCCCGCTATTTAATGTGGCTAACACAATTAAAGTTTTGGTGCTGATTTAAGACGTAAATATACTCTTCTGCAGCATGTCTGTATGTACTAAAGCTGTTTGGGATGGAGTTAACTTCACAGCCGCCCAAATGGATCTGTGCTTTGGATTTAGTCAAACCAGTCTTGATAATACACCAGCGGCTTGGTTATCGTTGAGTAGTGCTTGCATGAGGTCAAGGCTTTTGCTGTGTCCCACTTTGCACCCCCATCCCCAGTGAGCAGGCTGAGGGTGGGCAAGAGACTGTGAAGAGACACAAGGAGGAGGAGTGGGGACATTCATGATAGTGGTGTTATTCTTCCCAAGTTAACTGTTATGTATGCTGAGCGCACAGCTTTTGCTTCACTTGTTAGATGGTTGTTAGCTTGATCCTTGTGTCTTCCTTCCTTCCGTCTCTCTTCTCCCTGTCCTGCGGGAGAGGTGAATCACTGGGTGGCTGTGTGGGTGCTTGGCTGCTGCCCAGGCTCAACCTTTAAAACTGTATTTTGCTAGATTGTCATCTCAGAAAAACAGTACTTGATAATTCCTGACTTCATTATGATATTTAACAAAAGTGTGTGTTCCATCATGCACTAAGATTAGTTGGTTCTAGTAAATAAATGACTTGATGAAAGATACACCAGGCTCATTTAGATTCTTTAGATCATAGACATTTATTATCAGCTCCTTGCAATATTTCCGTTCTATTTGGCTTAAAATAGTTTTGCAATGCAGGGAAATATTTTTTATTTCATATTCCAGCATATCATTAAAGCAGTTTCCAACATATTTTTGGCATGGTTCTTGTCCTACTTTCACACTTCTAAGGTTTAACAGAAAATACTCCTTGTATTACGTTCCTTCTTTATAAAAATCTATAATATCAATCTTTAAGAAAACTGCACTAAGCTATAACTAGTCTGTGTGCAATTTAAGTTATAATAATAATTTATAGCTGAATAATAGCATTCCATGATTAGAAATCTAGTAATGGTGTATAGACATTGTGCTGAAAGCAATAATCATTACTCAAGTAAGCAGTACCTGCAAAGTCATCGATACTTGGGTAAATAAGAAATTACCAACATTTCTAAGGAATGAAGGATCAAATCCATGCATTTCTTAATCATAATGCCTTCTTACACTATTTTAGGCTTATTGTGCGCATGCTGCGAAGGAATAAACAGATATTAATGAGGTGCTTGGTTTGCAAAAGTCATATGAGGCAGGAAGTCAAGTGTGTTGGCTCCCACTGCCCTTTTGGTATCAGATTGCTAGACAATAGCTTTTTTTGCCCAAGAACCTCTTTTCTTACTGTCATGCAGCTTTTCTTCTGCTTTCTAAAGTGCCTGAAAGAGGGAACTGAAGTGTTTTTCTTGGAAGAGCAACCACTTAAAATGCTGAACCTGAAGGTGTGAAAGATTAATTCTAATGAATAGTTTAAAATAGAACTATTAATCATATAATTATGGCTTCTCTTTCAGACTTTATAAAAAGTGTATGTATCCATAGACTTGTCTGTTTCTTTCCAGTAATATACAGTATATGGGATTATAAAAACACTATCTCCCTGTACAAACCTTGCTTTGCTCCCTGTTAATGTTATTATTCACCATTACCTCCCTTTGCCTGACAGCAAAGTCCTGTGACACCTGAAATTGTATAGTAAATGCTGACACACAAAGGTACTTTCCAACTAAATGTACAGCAAATGAACAAAGATTGTAATGTATTCGACACAAACTGGGATAAGACAATGCTGACCCTGAAGATCTTCTCTGTTAGCTAACATTGTATAGGTAAAGGACTAGCAGTATTCTCAACAGCGTTATAAGCACATCCCCAGGTCTGTTTCATCCTCTTTTAGATGTTGAAATGGTATCGGTCCTGTTCTCTTTTTTTCCAATTCTGGGCAAATTAATTAATTTCTTTGTGCTAGAGCTGAAAATGGTGTAGTTGTTTCCAGCCAATGTAGTGGGGTAAGAGATGAAGTCATTTTCTTGCTGAGCACATTGATGAGAAAAGGAAGGGTGCTATATAGTAAGAAGAGGAGAACTGATTAGGAACAGGACAGATTACAATTTGAAAGTTAGATGCTACTGAGATTTTGTTACACTCAGGTTTAGTATCTCCCCCTTCTCAAATGTTGTTGACAGACAAAATGGATTTTGTTCAGTTCAAGGGTTATTAATGATTAAAAAGTTCATCAGTCCTGAAGAGAAGTAGCATTTCATGTGGGCCATATTTGTTATGGAGAAAATATAGCCAAGGAGATACTAAAATTTAAGGCATAGCATAAAAATGTAGATGTTTTATTGACTATCAGTGTGCCTTGTGTTCCTCACTGTCTAGGATATTAGAGGAACAATGATGGTACTAAGCTTATAAATCCAGTGGAAATGGCATTTTGACACCTGCCACCTACAGATTTCTTTGAAAGTCCTCAAAACCTTGGACACTTTTGGAAATAACCCCCTAAAGTTGAAGCTGCAAAGCGTTTTGAAAATGAGCTTCAGTGAATTAGGTTTGAAAACTCTGCTGTGTTAGTTTTCTTCTGAAATGTGAAACACTTATCCTCAGACTGGAAGGAAACTCATCCTCTCTTGTCTCATGCTCTTTTTTTAGTTCCACTTTATATACCTACTGTATATTCTGTTCTATTCTAGTGCACTTTGTATTAGAACATAAATATGTGTTAAATAGCTTTTATCAGATTTCCAAAAGGGAAATAATGCACAGTGCTTTTTTTTTGTTTAATAATGCTATCTCTTGGGCCATCGTCAAACTTCTTGTCCTCTGCAGTTTATTGCCCTACCTCGACATACGTAAGTGAGAGCGTGTCATGGATGTCTCAAGGTCCACTCCCGTTCTGAACTGCGATTCTTCCACCTGCTCATCTACTCATATATCACGTTTGCTACAAAACATCTGGAAAAAATCGTATCGAGGTGTGGTCTAAAATGTGCAGTGATTCTGGCACCAAGACATTGGAAACGGTGAGAAGCTTGAAAGACAGTGAAACTGCAATACAGCTGTCTCTCCCTCGCTCTTCCTGCCGCAGCCTGCCAAAGGCATGCAGTGAGTGAGTTACACAGTTTAGTTTAAGAACAAGAAGTGAAGTGATTTGTAGCAGCCTGAATCTGTTAGTGCAAGCATATTTGTTTACTGAAATTCTCTACAGTACATTCCCAGGGGCTATGGAAATTGGTCCAAGAACAAGTTCTGCTATGCTGCTGCCCCACTCTACTGTCAAGATCAGCTCTTCTCAGTCAGAGAAAGGAAGTCTCCGTCTTCCTCTGTCTGAAAACAATTCATAGCTTTTAGGAGGAGAAAAGCACTTTTCTCTGCTGAAATGTAAATGTGGGGAATACAGTGATACCATTCAGAGAAAGATAAAACCCTTGTAGCCTTCATAAATTAAAGTGTTTGGCCACTGAGTCTGAGAACTGGATAAAAATGTTGTGGCACCAAACCTTATTGTTCGTTCCTCAGTCAGCTTAATGTGTCTTAGATTTTGATTCAGGTGTTTTGAACATGTGTCTCCATCCCAAAACCCTTCAATGGTAAGAAGCTTTATCATTGTCTGTCCTTTTCCATGATCCTTACGATTCTTCACCACTCTGAACCTGCTGCTTTAGGATGTAGGAGAACAAAAATGTTGAAATCATTGGCACAGCATTTGTTGTCTTAGCATGCAAATTAGCTATCATTTTTCAGGAAGCTGATTCTTGAAGGTATTTTACCTTCAAATTGACTTTTGATGTTGATCTTGATCTTAAATGTAATTTAAGAAGAAAAGAAATTGTTTTTAAAACTATTAAGTTTGTGTCATAAAAAACCAAACTGTATTTAGTGAATGTTTTGAGGACTTTTTCCATTTGTATGTCTGTGGGGGGTCATTTTTTATAAATACCTGAATATCCATGTGATTTTCTATTTCCAACTTGCTTCATATAAACAGGTAAAAACACATTGGAGGAGATATGTTTCATATTCTTGTGAGTGATACTCACCGTGTACATCACCTAACAGCAAGGGCATAGAAGTCAGACTTGATTCACACGTTTCCTAGGCATCCACTACTGTTCTCTCTAATGATCATCACTGCTGCAATCACGGTCTAATTACTTATTTTTGGTTCTGATCTTTCCCATCTTTAAAATTATTGTCTACTTCTAGAGAGTAAACTGATTGACTGGTGATTTTAATGGAGCAGTTGCCCTCTTAAAAAATCCTATTTCGTATGTCTCTGCATGTGAAGCACATATAATGTGCTTTGACTCTGAAAATATGAGCTCTGATCTTGGAGGAAAGAATACTGGAAAATATCTGAAGGATACTGAGTGCAGCTTGGGGCTTCCTAGTACAAGACAGACTTTGACGTACTGAAGATAGACCAGCAGAAAACCACCAAGGTGTCTGATGTCCAGATAAACATGATGTAGGAAGAGACGCTCAGAGAAATCATTTTGCATAGCTTTTAGAATAGAAAGCTAGAGAGAGGTAGATATTTCTATTGTATTCAGCTACCTGATGGTACAGTGCAGAGAAGATGGAGCCAGGGTCTTTCTAGCAGTAGGAAAAAAGGCAACAGTCCCAAGTTGTGACAATCAAAATTCTGTAAAAATACAGGAAAAAAAATACTACAAAAATGTTGTAGTGAGAGTAGAAAAATATATGAACAGGTTGTCCAAAGAGGTTAAGGAATCTTCCTCCTTGGAGATACTCAAAATTCAACTGGACAAGCGTCTGAGCAAGGCCTCCATCTGCATGCTGGAGACAGCTGTATCCCTGCAAGCCTTCCAGCAAGGACACTTTAGAATCCTACCTGGGCTTTGTAAATATGAAGCAGGAAGGCAGACGCAAGGGAGCCAGTGAGGTAGGACCTAAGGAACGTAATGGTTGTGACAAGGTTCACTGGAGAATGGGCCTGAAGCCCCAGGTGGGAAGTTTCTCCATGTGTGAGCTCCATGTGAAGCTGGACCAGGAAAGGTGACAGCTAAGCTATCCTGAGGCCCCTGAAAGTTTGCAAGAAGGGAAGCAAACACTTAACCTAACGAAAATGCAAACGGAGATTAGAGCGATGAAGGGCTTGCCCACCATCGGCTGTGGCAAAACCTTAAGATGCCCTGAAACCACCTGTCCTGTTAGTAGCTGGCATGCAGGATTGCTCAGATGAACAGTTGGAATGTGTGCCACACGAGGCCGTGAAGTGGGAGGAGTAGTGGTTTGTTCTAGAACTGTTTCTTCTAGACATCTACAAATTCTCTTGTCATCCCACACTCAGGAAACACAAAGGAGACTTGGAGGGTGTTCCCTATTAATAATGTAGCTGGGAGTATGTGAGGACTTCGATTCTATATTAAAATGGGACAAAGAAGCATTAAGATTACTTACTTCTGTGCAACCCTCCAATTTTCGCCTCGCTGGAGAACTGTTCTTGTCTACCTGCAAACAAGGTGGAAAACAGAAATGTGCAGCTGTACAATTTGTAATATGGCATATAAATCAGGTTTCCATGCTAATTCCTTCCAGTTTATGTTCTGAGTTTATGCCAGCGTCTCCAGTGCTGTTGATGTGTATCTGGTTCCTAAAGTCAGCGTAAGAGTTGACAAAGATAGTCAAGACAATGCTGCCCTACTTCTGCTTGTTAGGGCTCTGAAGCTAGTTTAGGGAAGTTGATTTATTTTACCTCAGGTGCTCCCTGAAGGAAATTACTGCTAGGTGAATATAGTTCTTTAAAATACTCAGTAGCCAGCAGCTGTGTGGTAAGTAGAACAGTTGCTGATATTTAAGCAACTGTGAATTTATGAAGCAATAGTGATGCTTCAGTTAAAAATTAATAAATTTTCCATAAGAACAGCAGCTAAATTATTGCTGGTTTTTATATTAAATACATGTAACATTTGATTAAAATATTTGAAACATCTAATATGTTGCTTTATTGGTTGGACATTTTTAATATCCTACTTAGCAATTACTACCTTTCCATGAGTGCCATTCAAAGAGGGATTAATATGTCTGATCCATGTCTATATCACTATGCTACTTTGTCTTCCATCACTGGTGGCCAAGGCAGTATCCTTTTTTAAAAGACATCCAACAGTAATTAATGTCATCTCTACAACTGTAACTTCCCATTCAAATATTACAAAATAAAAGTGAAAGTTATTGACTTAAAAAGACATATGCAACAAAAATGTATAAATAAATGCATCCAGACACATACCACATAAAAATACCATATTCAACTTGTAACGCTCAGGTTGAAATAATTATTGACCTGGATGTCTTCACCAGTGTCACTGCTTCTTTTAAGTGATGGCTTGCAATCAAAATCTGGTGTAAGTGGCCCTTTATCTCAGTGTGTCGAATTGGACTTTCAGGAATATCTGAATTTCTATGTTTTTTCAGTTTCTGATTTTATCTTTTCCTGTATTTTTACAAAGTCTGCCACTTTACAGCTATATCCACTGAAATAGTAACAAGAACAGCAACATCTGATTTACCAAAGCTGAGTCTATAGAAATTTTAATCAATATAAAGCCAAACAGTGTTCTTTCCATGTTCTCTGCTACTTTGTCTAACAATGCTAATTCATTTAACTGATTATTAATGTATGAGCTCGTTCATTAAATTTAACTGCTGATGAGCAAACTACAGAAACTCAGATGCCCAGGTTAAAGGTCTGGTGGGATCGTAGACTCACTTCAAAAGAAATGTGGAAATTCTTCCAGTGCACCTTCCCACATGAAGTCTAAATTGGTGTCCTGAGTAACTTATCTTTCTTCTACTGACTATATCAGAAATCTAAGGTAGCTATACTACTGATTTAGGCATCTTAGTTAAGCATCTAGAGTTGATGATATTAATGTAGGCAGAATATTTCTGATCAAGACAAACAAGCAAGGAATAACTTTAACTTCTCTTGGATGCCTAAAATACTTTTTTTCTGGTTAATTCAATTTCAGCATTAAAGTTTCAGGTGTGCTATTTTTGTATCCTGCTAGCTTTACCTTATTAGCTTTATTCACGTGTACTGCGAAGTGTCAAGTTTTACAGCACAGCAGTGACCACACCGTATTTCAAAGGAGAAGATTGTAATTAAAACAGCATGCGTCACTTAAACATAGATGCATTGCACAAGTAAACTGTTTCTTTGCAGAAGGCATAAAGATTTCCCATTTAGACATCGCAGAGTTTTTTGGCATCTCATTGCAACACGATTTCGTGTTGAAGAGTGGTCTTCCCTTTCTTTTCTTACTCTGCCATGACTGCATTATGGCTTTGTGTTGCTTTGGTAGTCGTGTCCAGATTTAAAACCAATGGGCATTTTGCCGTTCAGAACACACAAGGTTTTGGGTGTTCAAAGGTGATGTCCTGTGTTCATGCACAACTGTTCCACACAACTTCATTTCTAAACAGATGAAGTTTGAAAAGTTAAAAACTGTTTTTATTTCTTTTTCGTTTTATATCAATGAGATTAGGACTTATCGAGAGCATTAAGTGCCCAGGACATGCAGCGTACAACTGACAGGTGACACAAAGATCAATTGGTAAAGATCAGATTAAATGATTGGAGTCTTGCAAAGCAGCAGTGGCATTGCCTTAAGCTTCCTTGAAGCTGTTTTTGGCCTACTTGTTTTCTGGCATGACCAGTTAGCCTCTTGGGGGTCCTTTCTGTCTTCAGCCCTGTTCATCTTACTCTGCTAACTGGTTAAAAAGGCACACAGTTTTGAATTTGTCTCTTTTTCACCATGGAGACTTCTCCTTAAACGGAGGAGAGGTACATAGTTCATATGCGAGGTCAGGACAGACATGGTCCCAAAGAGTCATCAGATGGTGAATTTATTATCACCGCAGTTCTACAACGAACTTTATCTGGATGCAGACGCAGTACGTAAGAAGTTTATAATCGGTTCCACCAGCAGACCTTGAAGCTAGCCGGGCCCAGCACATAATCATGGTTCCCAGACTGACAACACATTCAAAGTGTCTTTTTGAGAGGTTGTAAACTTTTTGCTTACAGTTGTTCACACCAGTTGCTCACAATTGGTCACAACAGTTACCAATCGGGAAGAATCCACCAAGAGGTAGCTTTATTTTTACATTCTGTAGCAAAGTGTAGCGAAAGTCTTCTATGTCTTCATGAGATAAATCTCATTTTGAGACTTCTAATGATCTCCAAATGAGATATCTCTTAATCATTTCTCACACAGAGCTCCCAAATGACAGTCTGTGGGCCTGACCCAAGGCCTGGTGGAGTCAATGAGGTTTTTACCATAAACTTCAACAGATTTAGCATCAGAACATCACGAGGTCATTATAAATAAAGCTATAAATTCCAGTCTGTAAGAATACAGCTCACCACCTCCATGTGCAGCACAAATGTAAAAAACGTATTTTAAATGTAATTAGATTAAGTTGAATTAAGCCAGATGTGGCTTTTTTATTCCCCAAGTCAAAAGGGGTGCAAGCCCACACTTTGTATTTTTTACCTTATTCTCCTGGCTTAGCTGAAAGTCTGCATTCTCCCGTCTCTTGGCTGAAGCTGCACCCTGTGTAGAGCAGAGTGTCAGATCCAGCAATGATAAACCAGCCAGCATCTCATTGTGTGCTCAAGTGCTGAAGTGATCCTTCAAGGCAGAGGTCCTGAGTTTCAATCCCTCTTCTAAAATTGATGGTACATTTTATCAGATCACACTTTAATGTGGAATACAGAAAGTTGCTTTTATTTTCGTTTTTTTTGGATTGGATAGTCGCCTTAGTTGTAAACATCTATATTTTGCTCAAGAGAGGTGCTTAAGACTTTTTCGGGCTCTAATTCCAAATGCCCTGAAAGCCTAATCACAGATTCTTGCATAATAACAAGACATTATATTAAGCATTGTTTCTACATTAGAGGCTGTAGGCCATTTAACTGTATTAAGAAAACACAAATATATGTGCTACAAATTTTACTTCAGCAGAGATCACCTTAATGAGTATTACGGTAATATTCTCTTTGTGTTTAAAATGATGCATTATAATCCCATAAGTACTGTACTTCTGTCAATCTGTGAATTATTAATAAGGTGATAATCATGTTAATGAAGCTGCCTCATTAGGTCTTGATGGATCTTGTGAACATGCCAGTTAACTGTCTGTTGATGTAGAGGGGAAAGTACTTTTTTGTGTTCCGAAGGATACTAGAGAAGTTAAAATTTTCCTAATGGAGTTTATTGTGACTCTTTCTAGATTTTTTTTTTAACTGATTTTCAAGTTAGATATTGTGATTGCCCAATCAAACTCCTGCTTGTCTGTTTTACATGATTTTGTGACACTTGAAGGAGTGATGGCACAACATAATTAATGAGTTATTGTAAAATGAACCCTGTTGAAAGTTAACCATAAATTAGTGACTCAATATGTTAATCAGTAAGATGACCACTTGAGGCAAATCTCTCTTAAAGCAACAGCAACAATAAACCAATAAAAACCACAGAATGCAGCTGCATATTTCCATTGTCCTAGATATTTCTTCAAGTGTGTCAATGTTCTGGGATGTCAAAGAAGTACAGAGGGAAAGAAATATGTCCCTGCAACTCAGAAACAACAAATAGCATAAAGACTGAGTCATCTTAGTTTGATAAACAAAAAATCTGTCATCCATCTCTCTCGAATCTTAATGCAAAACATACAACCCACATTGGCATATTTTTTTATTTACAAAAATAAGGCTGTTTGTTCGTTTGTTTCTTTTTTGGCATTTTGCATCTTTAATGCTGAGTTCTCCCCAGTAGCGGAAAATACACAGAACAAAAATCTGTTTCTGTACTGTTTTCAGCCCAGTTTCCAAACCTTGGAGATGTGTGCGGCTTGGATTTCAGCTTCGAATACCTGCTATCTGAAGTCTGGGGTACTTAACTCAAAGACACTGAACTTCAAGAAATCCATTACAAAACTTGTAAGAACTAAGTAGCTTTCATCAGCTTGAGCTTTCAATATGTTGTGATAGAGTTTATTTTTTATTTCATTATTCTCACAGCTTTATCCCCGGCCTCTTGGAACAGTAATAATTAGACCGTGTTTGAGGTTGCAGACAGGACATGCTGAGAAACAAGTATTATTCGGAGTGTGGCAAGTTTGAATAGGTTTTGCTGCTGGTTCTTTGCACACTGTGGCTTTTGTACATTGGTGGATAAAGTATGAGACGGACATTTTGTGGCCTAGTTAGACTCATGCCAACATTGGTATAATCTGAAGAAGCAGGACATGTTCTTGTCTTGAAGCAAAAGAACCAGGACATCATGGTAGGCTGAAAACTTGTGTGATGTTGACACACTGCAGAAGAGGGGTGATCTGATCTTGGCGACAGTGCCTGAAATTCTTATTTCATAGAAATAAAGAAATAAAAATCTTAATTGTAATAAAAAATTGCAGTAAAATCTTACTAGTAAAACAGAATTTCTAATACTATGTGTTGAAAAGATTGAGCTGTCCTAATATTTTCACTTTCTTAACTATTGTTGTGTTATAATCGATGTTCAAAATAGGGCACTGTCTGCAACCATGTCAAAAGAACATTTAACATGAAGGAGAGACAGAGTGGAATAGTGGTGTACAGGGTTTCTTCTCTTCCTTCTTCCTTCCTTCTCCTTCCCCACCTTATCAAAGCATCACTACTCCGAAATATTCCCAGTACCATTTCTTAGATCTTGTTTAGAGCACTGTGATTAATAACATTGATAAAATGATAGTAAGAAATTGATCTGGTTAAAGTTGAGAGGAAATTTTCTGCTTTTTTTTATTAGCTTTTTGATGATGCAAATATGCAGAATGTTCTGCTTTTCATAAAATCAGCATTTTCTGATGGAAAATTGTTTCAATTTTGATCACATTTTTGCTAGGTGGTTACAGGTAATCCTCTCTCTCAGTCAGTGACTTGCTGCATGCTGATTAATTCTCTGGCAGAAAGGCCTGATTTTTCTTCACCAAATAATTTATTGAGCTCTTTATGAAATGTCTTTGAAGACTTTGCCGTAGGAAAAAAATGTGAAGTCAGTTGCAGCCTAGGAATCTCTAACTAATGAATAATACTAGTCTGATTACTGTCAAACTAATTCAAGTGCTGCAACTAGCTAGCTGAAATAATTTTTACTTCTTCAGGTACAAAGTATATTTAAAATCCATAGAGAGTTTCTAATAATACCAAACGTCAGTGTCATACCTGTAGAACGTGAATCTCTAACAAAACCCTGAAATGAGCAATTAAAAGAACTATGATTCGGACTTACAGTTATTGCAATGAAATTTTATTTTTGTTTTCTGAAGTTAATATTTTCATGTGCACTCTCATACACGCAATATTCATTTTCATATAGAAGCTTCCCTTAAAAAAAATAATTTAGGAAATTGATTTAGGACACAGCAGTAGGCCAGGCTTTTTTAGGACTGGATGATTCATGGGAGAGCTTCTTCCTCCACATCGCTGCCAGGACAGGTCTGATGGAACCAGCTCCTATGCACTGCCCGGGCTGTGGTTGCTGCTGAAGCAGTCCCTGAAGAGTAACTACCTGGAGCAACGAAGTTTCACAAAACGCTCCACACAATTCCGAGCTGTATTAGCTATTTGGTGACAGCCAGCCAAACGTCATGTAAAACACCCATCGATACCCTTTTATCTGTTTGGGGGCTGCTTTCCATAACTAAGGCTCCAAGCTAGGAGACTTCTAAGCATTATTAGTGTGTTCTCAGTGTAGTATTTAATATGTGATTTTTTCTTTCTGTTTATTATTGTTTATAATTTTTTTTCCCCACAGCCATAGCCACATTTCAAGAGTAAATGAAAGTTCAGCTCATATATTCAGTGCTTTAAGCTGAAGTCCATAATGCCTGTTACACAACTTCCCACCATATATACTGGAACTCTGCAGAACAGTAATTTGCACAGCATCCCGTTGCAAATTAGTACTAAATCCACCTAAAATATATCACCTCATCAGTGAAAGTGCTGATCCAGTAAAACTGCTACTAAATCTTATTTGCTGTAATTAGTGATATTAGTGCCTTGTCAAAAGGCACTCAGTTACAGGGACCGTTGGAATCCAGTGAACTGCCAGCTGGCAGCTCTCTTGTGCGACTAGGAGTTGGTAAAGCCTTCTTCCACAGCCATTTCTTATCGTTTGGTATTGTTATTTTTTTAAAAGGAGGCTCCCTGGTAAGTTAGAAAGAGAAGATGTGTTTATAAAGAAAGGCGGATGGCTGAGGTGCATTATTCATGTCTTTCTGTCCTTTCCTCATTAATCACATGCTGAGGGACACATTTATCTTTGGAAGTGAAGTTCTGCATTACTATTTTGGCTAGTTCATAATACAGTTATAATCAAAAAGGAATTTAATGTGTGAAATATGCAATTTAAAAGCTATAAAGAAGTTAAAAGTTGACTACACTGCAAAGAATCCCTTCTAAAAATGCAGACAGATAATTTTATACTTACCAGAAGAAGGTGTTTGGACCTTAACTTCCAAATCAGATGGTTCGGGTCTATGAAATCTCTCAAAAATAAAAGGAAAAAAAAAAAGATTTACAGCGCTCAGGGATAATTTTTATTTTCATTATGTAACTTGCTCAGCTCAGTTATGTTTAAATACCATTCTGTATTTCACATTATGTAATTATATAATCTCATTAGGTGTGCTTTGCAGAATACCTGGACTTCTTTGTTGCTATTGATCATTTTAGATAGGACATTTTGAAATGTGTAAGCATGTCTTGTTTTAAAGTATGTATTATGAATGTAAATTAATTTCTGTGGGAAATCTAGAGAGGACCTTGGATCTCATGTGGGGAGGGGTCTCAGACAGTGAAAATCTTAAGTAAAAGGGGTAGGAGAAAAATTAATTGGTTCCAATGGTCTGCCTTTTCCCCAAGAAAATTCCCACAGGGAATTCTGTGTACCAAAGAATTGAGAGGCTGAACCATCATTATTTGCAATTCTTTATTATCCTCCTCCACATAAATGTGAGGTCTTGTCCTGGAAAGAGAAGCACTACTTTTTTCATTCTGAACTAATTAGCTGGCCATAATTATCATTTCAGAATTAGCATGTCATGCTGCAGAGGATCATACTTTTTAAGACACTTTGTTGTATCTTGAGGTACCTTTTCTATCTTCACATATTTGAGCTGCCATTGAAAGTTTCAGAATAGAATACGGACATCTGAACTTGCTTTAACTGAGATTGTGTGGATATTGGAAGTTCTCAAAACACAGCCATTAATACTCAACTATTTATTTTACCTTTTCGACAATAAATTGAACTCTGCCTTTATCCCAGAAAGGGGTGAAGAATTTGTCTGTTAATTTTGGGGCCCCAGTGTGCTGGTGTGCAGCCTAAGATATCTTAAAAGAGACTGACATAAAGAAAATACTGCTTTTTACATCTGGATTGCCCTGAGGGTACTTCAAGTTGGGCATCCAACATCAACAGCCCCTCTAGAGAAGGTTGGTCCCAGTACCTACCAAAGCCATCCTTTGCCTGCTTCCTCTCAATTTCACTAAAGCTGGGTTCAATTTGAGAATACAAATGCTAGGATAGCAATAATTTCTCTTGCCTTGGCTCTATGGGCTAATGTATTGTAGAGGGAGTTTTCTGATAACTTTGCCTTGAGTTCTATGATCAAAGTTTCACGGTTTCAGAGAAACAACTTCTAGTCATTGAGGGTAAACCATGTGAACAACTTGAAATCATTGAGATTTATATTAAAAAGAGAAGCGAGAAGGTGGCCATTTAACTCATTTTCTTTGAAAACAGGGGTGTTAGGGTTCTGAAAAATAGCTGTGAATGCTGGATAGTTGATGTGATTAATCATGAAGTCAACAATAACATGCTGTTTGTTCTATTATGAAAAGTAGGAGTCCATTTTTGTTGATTTTTTTGTTCATACAATTCTTTACTTGCCTACATTTATGTTTTAATTTTTGACAGTGTCTGGAGTCAGAAAATGCATTCCATATTAGACCTTACATAAATATTCTTTACAAAAGGTAAGATTCTAGGCTTTTCATTGGATGCATTTCAGTCTACTCGGTCAAAAAGACAACAAAAAATAAACTGGTTTATGTACTGCAATTTGGATTCCCACAACTAAGTTCAGTACAGATTATGCTGAGCTGCATCTTCCTGTGATTTCTGTAGTCTGTCTCACACTGGGTTTCTTTAGTTTTCTTTTGGAGCTGCTTGGCAGAAGCATCCCCATTCAGAGATAATCTGCAAACTACCATTCATGTTCGTGGCTCAGATCCAAACCACAGTTAATCTGTGTGGATGAAATTAAGATGCCCTGTGTACGGCTACAATTACTGTTACCTATTACCCCCCTGTTAGTACTATTGTTGGGAATTTGTTTTCAGTAGGAGAAACTGATGATTAATTAGGATGCTTTTATGACATTCTGTAAAAGTGCCATGCTGCCCTGAGCGCTAACTAAGCTAAACAACAAGGATGTATGTATGTGGGGTTTTTTTCAATGTTTCTTATCCTTTTCACACAATTTCTTTCCAAGCCAGGCCTGCACTCAGATTAATACTAAAATACTTTCAGCTTTTGAACTGTTTTCTCTTTTGGACAGAAAGATATGCTTTGCTTCCTTTTCCTGAATTCTAAATGGAATGGAAATGGTTAAACTTGTACATTTCAGCAAAGATAATCTTAGTTTCTATCCCAGTAATGAAAGGAGTGGTAGCAGACTATCTCAGCATTGGCTTATTAACCTTCATTTTATATTAAGTGCATAACAGATGATAAAAATAACCCCAAAACACCGTGTCCATATGATGAGAGCGAAGGCCATGGAGGGTCTGCAGGTGAAAGGAGGACATGTGGAAGCTCCCTTTAGCCTGCGAGCGGAGCAGGAGGAGGAATGCCTACATGCCACGTCCTGGCACGTGCTTCACCATGGCATAGCAGAAGAAACTTCAATTCTTCTCACCCCATGTGTGCATAATTTTCATTCATTTGAATGAGAGCTATATCAGCTCAGGGAGAAGCGAGTAGACCCCTTTAGGCTGTAAGAGACACAATTACCTTTCTGACAGCAGTGAAATGGAATTTTTCATGCAGAAAAGATGTAACTGAGAGAAGAAATTTAAGAAAATGTGTGCTTAAAAGCATGCTGTCCAATAAAATCTGGAATTTGCAAGAGGAATATACTGAAATTTGTGCATGTATATGACCACATTCTTCAACATTTGTTGCTACAACTGGATACAGTTTAGGCATACATAAACTCACTAAGTTTATTACTTCTTTAATACCACCTAAAAGACATGCTAGCTGTTTTCTAAGATTCTACTAAATTTACTCTAAAATACAGGAAAGCAACAGAAATTTATTTAACACTAAAATAGTGAAAAATATTTGTATTATCCAAAAATAAAACCAAATATTCTTTTATACTATCGCTTAACCCTAAATCCATTCTAGGCAATATTTTTTATTTAAGTCAGGTAAAGATTTCACATTTTTGTGACTTCAAATTTTATTTGTTTTTCATTCAAATTTTCTGAACCATGAAACTTTCACGCAGTAGGATTTTTTTTCCCAGGAATGTGAATACTTTTGTAAGATATTTTAGAAATGCAAAAATGCAAAGACTTGGCAGCTCTTAGAAAAGCACCAAAATAGTTATTCCAAAGTAGTTCTGAGTTCCTAATTCAGTAAATGTTTCACATCCAAGATCTCTTCCAGAAGAATCTTTATAATCCACTATATGGATTAAGATTAAAATTGATTAAACAAAATCAGGAAAAAGAACTCTAATTCTGCAATTGACACGTCCATACAACTTCTTTACCTATGGTGGTTGTCATGGAACAATTTGATTGTATCATGCAGTAAAGAGAAGCCTTCTGCCAAAAAAAGTAAAAAGAAACATATTTTCCTAGGAATGTAATTTGGGATCTTCTGATAGACCCGAGTTTTCTATTCTGTCATCTATTTCCTTCAGCACAGCCAAGTGTGGGCCATCCAGAACACACTCTTGTGTAACAGACAGGGAAGAAAATAGTACTGAGCAAAATGGAGCAATGAAGATTATTCTGGGGAAGAGATGCGCTCTTGCCTTTTGGTATTAGCTGTGTAGTTCCGTAATGGCATCCGCTGTTGGATTCAGACAAGGTTACAAGCATCTTTGTATCACTTTGGCATGGTGATCTCTATTAGAAGACAAATAAAGGATGCTTTTTGATTTAAGAAGAAGTTATGGGATACAGTGCTTCTGGCCTAGGTATTGGCCTAAATCAATACTACAGTTGAGAGCTTCCTGACTTTTGCAGGTGTTTGAAATTAGAGGCAGGACTCTACTTCTTGGCTTTTTTTCATCAGGACTCTGATAGGAGTGTCGAAAGACAGTTTGAACACAGGCACAACTAAATATGTTGTGGATGAAACTGCCTAAGAACAAGTATCTACTGCCACTTTAGATGCATGCAGACATCCAGCTGCTGCTACAGAAGAGCAGGTCTCTACTAGGTCTCTTATCATGTTTGTGAGTCCAAGGTAGATGCCTCTGAACAATGGCATTAGATAACTACGGTGAGATGCGTGAATAGCACCCTACAAAATATTGTATCGTTGTATTTCAAGCTTAGTGGATGAAGTTTTTCTCCAAATCTTTATGGAAAAATAAAAGTTAAATCCTATGGTCCAAATTTTTCACAATGGTTATAGACGTGCTGCTCAATCTTAAACTATTGTTCAAGATCATTTCTATTTAATTAAGATTGAGTGTTTGCTTATATTGACTGAACTCAAGGACATTTAAGTGTCTATTGAAAACTAAATGTGCTCAGCTGTGTTGCAGAATGCTCAAGGAAGCTGCAGGTATTTAGACTGAGGAAGAAGTAGAAGGCAATTTCTAGCTAGATGGACAAATACAGAGAAAGAGGAATGACAAGCAAAGTGTGCTGAAACAGGGATGTGAGCCTAGCAGTCAGAAAACAGGGTATAAAAAGAATTCACAAGACAAGTCTGCTAACATTCAGGTTGATAATGGTTAATTTTTTAGAGGGTCCTGCACCTGGGGAGGAACAACCTCATGCAACAGTACAGGCTTGGGGTGGACCTGCTGGAGAGCAGCTCTGCAGAGAGGGACCTGGTTGTTCTGGTGGACAACAGGTTGACCATGAGCCAGCAGTGTGCCCTGGCTGCCAAGAAAGCCAATGGGATCCTGGGGTGCATCAAGAAGAGTGTGGCCAGCAGGACGAGGGAGGTTCTCCTTCCCCTCTACTCTGCCCT
>Ga0065711_1004182_pt1 | contig 26953 bp, 14 predicted proteins | sample Hoacrofraction12_FD_59098 | JGI IMG/M metagenome (GOLD analysis project Ga0065711, IMG submission 59098) | Hoatzin crop microbial communities from Cojedes, Venezuela - Epithelial fraction 12 v2 (version 2) | ecosystem: Host-associated > Birds > Digestive system > Esophagus > Crop | place... | reverse complement strand
CTCGACCAAGGGAAAGTCATCCTCTCTGTAGGCTTCTTCTCTTACCTCCGGGGCCTGGGATTCCTGAGGGCCTGCCTTGGCACTGAAGACTGAAGCAAAGAAGGCATTCAGTAGCTGTGCCTTCTCCGCATCCTCCGTCACCAGGACACCCAGCTCATTCAGCAGCGGCTCCACATTGTCCCTAGCCTTCCTTTTGCTGCTGATGTAGTTGAAGAAGCCCTTCTTGTTGTTTTTGACATCCCTTGCCAGCTTCAATTCCAGGTGGGCTTTGGCCTTCCTTGGAGAATACCATTCTCATTCAGTGCTCAGTTGATGTATTTGACATTACTTAATCTCATCTGCTTGATCTACTTAATCTAAGTGAACTACTGAATTCAAATAGGTTTTGAAAATTTTCATAATATTTTCAGGATGAAGAAAAAGTTAAGGAAAAGAAAAGGCAGATGGGAGACACAAAACACTTTTGTCCAGTCAGTCTGAAAGAGAACTTTGTCCTTTACCCAGGACTCTATGAACATGCAGCAAAATATCAAGAAAAATTTTATTACTTTTCAACTTTGGAGTACAGAGAGAAATTTTTGAAGAACCCTGAGGAGTATGTGGCTCACAATGAACCAATACAAGTGAGAATCTTCAAAATTGTTTAAAGCAGATAATAACAGATTAAAATCACAATTCCAATTTATAATTGTTTATTATTGCTGATTTTTTCTAGGCAACAATAAATATATCAGTCAAGTCCTTCAAAAAAATACAACAGATTGCTTCACTAGTGACATTTTAGTGTGCACTTAAATTAATACATTGAGTTAATGATGCAAATAAAGCAGAAAAGAGAAGATTATAAAAGCTTACAATAATCGTAAGATGTGATTAACAAGTCACCCCCCATATATTGGGGTTTTTTTTACTATCTTTAAGTCTTTTTTGGAAAGTGGAAGAAGGGTATAAGAAGGGAAGATTTACCAGAATTGTCTAATGAGGTTTCATTTTACCTACTGGCATCAACTGCCATAGTGTATTTGTTCAGTATTTCCAGAGAGCAGATAGTCTGTTTGGAACAGCAGTAGAAGGCCTGGAAAAAACAAAATCCAAAATTATGTGACTGTTTTCGATGCAATATTTATAATGATATTCTGGAAGTGAAAAACAGTAGGGGGTGCACTGTCGACTCCAAATTGTTACAAAATATTCCAATTTCTTCCTATAGGCTCCTCCCTTACGGGTGTGCTTACTTGGGACTCATGGAGCAGGTAAAACTACTTGTGCACGACAGATAGCAGACAAATTAGGCATTTTCCATATTCAGTTTGAGGAGTATCTACAGGAATTGATCTTACCCAAAACTAAAGAGAAAGTTGGGCACCATTTTGATGAAGAACCTGAAGAAGATGACACTGAAATGCCAATTCTATCACAGGAACTGGAAGACTTCTCTCAGACCATGACTAAAACTGAGACTGAAAAAAGAAAACAGGTGATAATCTCATCTTTTTTTTTCTGTCCATGCATAAAATAGCCATTTTGAGACCAGAATAGGAATCTCCTATAAAATTCTAGCTTGATAAAAATCACCTACGCTACATTATTTCTCAATGAAGTCTGGAAATAATAGCTCTTGACAATGTTTTCTTAAAAATGCCACAAACATTCTTCAAAACTCTTCAAAGAACTATGTATAGGTTTTTTTCTAAATAGTAGAGATAGGTGCTAAATGGGGCAAAGGAAGACAAACTGAGAAAAAAAAAATGGAGGTCAGAATAATAACGGGAAGGCATGTTTTCCTTCAAGTGTTTATAATATGCAGGTTCGGCCTGGTGTATATGCTCCAGTTGCACAGGAATTTAGAAATGTTCACCAGCAGTGCTCTGCACTCTCTTGGGGAAAAATACAAGAATGCCTCTACCAGCCCTTACGTCTGACCATCTCTTGTAAAAAAATCAGAAATATTTCTGTGTTGATAACAGGTTAAGGTAGTATATGTTTAATACAGTAGATTTTGTAATCTGGATTATAGTGTTGCCTTTGCCTACTGGCAGACAGAGTTTCAAACCAGAAAAAACTTTTAGGCAGCATAAAATATGCCTTGTAGTTACAAAACTGTTTCAAGTAGCTGGATATTCATCATACTGGTCAAATTTAATGAATGATAGTTTTCGGAAAATTAGGTCTTTTTCTTAATCAGATTCAATACTGGTTCAAAATTGTTACGCATATATATTCTAAAACCTATCTCTTCTGGGGTGTAATTTCCCTGAACAATAAACATTCCCATCTATGTTTATCAGGAGAGAGTTATTTCTTCTGTTAGACAGTGATAAACAGACAAGGTTTCAATGCAAATGACCTCTTCCTTAGACAACAATGGATATGATAAAAGCCTTCGTTGTGTAGAGAAGTCTCAACACAGGTCCACATCTTATAATTCTTTCAAAAAATGCATAGTACAAAGAAGTGGAAAATCTGTCTCCTAGACAATACAAATAACGGTTTATCCAACTTTCAAAACTTCAAGAATAAGTTTCTGCATCACATTCTAAGAGCTTTTTTTTTTTCGCTCCTGATACCTGCCATGTTTCTTCAAGTTACTAGTCATCAAAGACCTTCAGAGACTTCCTACTACAGGATCTAAGGCAGCATGCAGGAGGGAAAGCAGGCTACAGAAGAGGGATACAGAAACAGCACCCAGGGACAGCATTATTAGGAAGTGGAAACTAGTGAGGGATCTGAAGGGTAGCAAGAAGAATTTCTACAGGAACAACAGTAGCAAAAGGCAGACCTAGAAAATATGAGTCTGCCACGGAGTGGGGCAGGTGACCTTTTAATGAAAGACAGTGAAAAGGCTGAGATGCTCAATGCCTTCTTTACTGTGTTCTTCACAAGCACAGCCTTGTCTGTGGCCTTCTAGGTCTCTGTGCCTAGGAAAGCATGGGCAAAGCGTGGTACTACTCACCACAGAATAGGATCAAATTTGGGATCGTTTATGTAATCTGGACATATACAAGTCAATGGGGTGCACTCACAGGTGCCAAGGAAGCTACCAAAGGTGCATTCAAGGCCACTGTCTATTGTCTTGAAAAGCAGGAGACGTCCCTGATAACTGGAAGGTAGAGTTCCTGATGAAATAGTACAACAGCAGGTAATATTGGAAGCAAATGCTTCAACGCAGATGATGTACACACAAAAATCATGGACGTCAGAACAAAAATTCAGGTTTTCATCAGTTAAATCTAAGACGAGGTTCTTTTGGCAAATCAGTTTACAACTTGGTCATCACAGCCAAAAATATGGCAAGTGTTCCTGGCACTGATGGTCATGGCGGGCTTTCACTCAGCTTTGTTTTTCTGGCACCAATGCATGTCTTACACAAAAGCACTTCCGTTAGTATTATTTCTTCATCATCTTTTTATCTGCTGGTAAACAATCTTCCACAGTAGTATTTTTTTCTTGCACTTCTTGTAAAGCGCTTTATTTGATGACATGACCAAAGCACAGCTGAGGCAGTTGCAGTTCACTTTAGAAACCCATTCATTTGTCCATGCACAAAACTCTAGAGGATAAGGTTAGGGACTTCCTAAGCCTTTCTCTGAGTATGACTACCACCAGACCATCCAACTATCCTGTTTTTTACTGACCCACTACCTTTCCAAAATAATATAATTTAATTTCATTTGTATCATTCTCTTTCACTTTGGCACAAGACACTAGAAGCTTATCTATCAAAGCTTCAGGTAAAGGTCAGCTACAATATTCAAAGCAAAAATACTAAAAGCAAACAAAACATGCAGCTTGGGAAGTTTAGCAAAAAGATACCATCCTGGTTGTTTTAGTATGTGTCAACCAAAGCCCTCACAGCACTGACAGGCCTGAGAAGCAATCTTGTCCTTCAAACCACCACTATGCGGGGTGTTCTCTTTTCTGTACCTGAATATACATCTCATGTTTCTTTTCTTTTATCAAACCGAAATGCTGTTTCAACAGCTCATCCGCAGTGGTGATGTCAGTGATACATTTTTATACGAGTTTTACTGTTTTCTCCCACATCTCTCAAGATGCCTTTGTGTTACAGATCTGGCTACTACTTTGCCTTCTTAGGTATCCGTTATGCCATACTAATATCTTTTAATATATATGCTGTGTCAGGTACTAGAGAAAATATTACTCTCACACACACACTACATTAGACCTGTGGCTTCCAGCACATTCGCAAGTTCTTTTGGCTACATTATCAGAACAGATTCCAGGCATAGGAATTCTTATTCAGACGTGTCCCCACAGCCAGCAGCTCCCTACCACCATGTTGAGGGTTCCTGAACTGCTTTGGATCCTTTTGTTAAAAAGCATCATTCCTTTATTTTCTGACAGGCTGTGCTAACAAATTCTTGAGCAATTTGGGTTAGTCTAACTACTACCTGAGAAAAGGACAGAAGAACTATGTAATGAATTCACAAAAGAATCTTAGGGGACAACTGAAATCCATTTGCTGAGAGGAACAGGAGAATACCTAGCTGCATACCAAGTTTTCTCTCCAAGTGACTTTGGATGCAACTCAGGTGCATGTTTGATGGCCACTGACATTTAAAAAACACACTTTTGTAGTAGTGTATATCTAATCTTCTTAAACAAGTATAGATGACTTTTTACAAATGAGACCTTTATAAGGTATGACAGAAAAAGCATTGAACTCTTTAAAGGATACCAGATACATGTCTCTTACAAACTTTGCCATTCTATTTTCAGGAGAAAAATATCAACTAACTAGAAAATAGTATTTTCCTCTGTGAATATTACCATGAAAAATTAACACAGCAGGTCAGGAACAGTGACCTTTTCTGACTTCTAATGTCATCTTTTATCCCATACATTTGTAAAAACTTGTATTTTGATATTGTGACTGACATAAACTAATCCAGAATCGCCATCTGTACCCTCTTTTCATTCTTTTTTAGTACCGTTTGTGTCAGGAAGTCATTCTATGAGAAGTGCCTCCTCAGCCATAGCAATCTCAGAGTGTTACATATTCTGAAAAAACAGTTTTTGACAAGAACTTAACAGCTAGATTTGGTATTTGAATGCTCTTCATTTGACTAGTCATTAGTACTACTACTGCCCTGCAGAACAATGCTATCTTTCTGTCTGGTCATATGCTTATACCAGTAACCTTACGTATCTTTCTTTGGATTTCATCAAAAAATAAAAATTGCTTTTAAGAAGTAAAAAACCCCATTGTGATGTAGAGCAGGTAGTCGTCCAGCATGAGAACATGTACAATTGAGTGGAAAATTTCTTGTAGCCAATTAGGAGAAACTGTGATCACTTCAGTTTCTATTCCTCTGAATTAAGGATATGTATAATTAAATACTTAACAGCTGTGCTTGGTTTTAGATTTCATTAAAACTCATGCAGCAGCAATTACCCCAACTCTAGGGAATCACCCAACCCCAAGCACATGGAAAATATCCCAAATGTATAACATAGTACAGTGAAATGTGGCAAATGAGTTTACTTTGTATCTAATAATTTAAATCAAATGAAGACAGTACCTTAGTCAGAAAAAAATAAATGTGTCAGGTGGATCCTTACTTCTTTCTTTCTGGTTGTTTTTTTCATTTCTTTTTTTTTTTGTGGATTTTCTTATAAAAGGAAGTGGCGTTAACTGATGAGGAAGAAGCTATCAAAGCAAATCTAATGGACAACGAGTCACTGCCTCCAGAAGTCATTGATAACATTGTTCTTGACTGGTGGAGGAAAGAGCCATTCCGGTAACTATAATTAGATTCTCTCTTCTTTAATTAATCTTAGGAAGTATATCATCCATTGTGTCCACAATTACAAATAGCTATTGCAGAGATTATTTCAATGCTCCTGTACTTCTTAGGAAACTTTACGTACCTCTCAGTCCTGGTTTTCTTGCTCTATTTTGATTGATATTTTGACAGTAGTATCATGTCTCATGCGCTCTACACAGGACTGGACAAAGGTACTTAGTGCACTTCAATTGGATTAAATCTCCTGAATAGCCCAGCAGTTTTTGTGGGCTTACAGGATAGATTTGTAAATAAACCTTTTATGTTTTCATGCAATTAATAGAGAGCTGGAATCCAGCTGTAGCAATTGGTTTCCATATGGTATAAATACTGTGTAGAAAGCAAAGACAAATTATCAGTCATCTCCAGAATAACACAGGATCAGGTTATCTTCTGCATTCATCACAATCTGTACTCCAGTGATGTATCCACAACAGACTTCCTTTCATATCAGACAGTACATCCACAACACTGTGATAAATGTTGATTATTGTTGCATAAATAAATAAGATCATCGACTCCTAGAAAGCAGAGTGGCTTTTTAGGATGTAATTTCAGCAGTGAAAATCCCTTTTTCCATGTCCCATCTATTCCATTCTTTTCCGTCCAGATCATAGCTGCTGGCAGCTTGACCATTAGGTTTCAATTCCTCACAGTATGAGAAATGCCTTAAAAAGAACAAACAAGATCCTTAAATAAACTTTTGTCCTGTCAGCCCACAGATTGGGAACAACATTCTCTTAACAGTGTAAACATAGGGACATCAGTTTTAGGAAAAAAAGAATGCAAGACAAAAATTTACCCAACATTACACTTAATGTTGTGATATTATATCATATAAACTCAGTTTCATTAGGGACTGTGTAGCAGAAAAGAACCTTCATTATGATATACATCATGATCAATACCCTTCTCCCAGCTTTTTCCCACAGCATCCAGGACCACCTGTTCTTCCATCCATTCCCACTCCTTGTAGCTTCTTTGGTTTTCTGCAGTTTTACAATGTACCCTATTGAGGTCTAAAGTAATAAAGAGAAATATTAACTTATTAACACAACATTCAGCTTTACAGAGCTACTCATCTAATGTGACATTGTAAGAGCTCCAACAAGCCATAGAGTTTTCCAGACACATCTGACCTGTTTTTAATATCTGCAGGAAGGCAGATGTACGTGATGCTGAGTGACAAAACTCTCATCCTACACTAGAAAAGAAATTGCCAGACATTTCTGAAAAACAAATTTTCAGGTGACAAGCTTTCTGTGGCACATACTACCAAAATAATGTTTGGGGCACCTTCTATTTTTTTTTGAGAGCAGTAACTAAGAAATACTGGTTTTAGAGTCACACAAGCAATACTGGGGACATAATTAATTTGGGGTTTTTAAAGTTATTTTAAAATAATTAATCTCTGCACATTAACACCTCAGAATAAATACATTTGTTATCGATTAAATTATGTAGTGAATTATCAGTTTTACATTGTCAAAAGATAATATCTAAAAGTATTTTTTTAAGTTTACTTACTCAACATATACATTTAATAAGGGAGTTTAACATTATTTTTTCAAATTAATTGCATTTTCACTGTGTTGCACTTCAAACTACATTGTGTAATGATATACATCTTATTTTCCAATTAGGTCCACGGGATTTATACTGGATGGTTTCCCTCGTACTTTAGATGAAGCGCGGTATTTGTCAGAACGAGGACTTTGTCCTGATGTTGTGGTTTATATTCAAGTAGAAAAAAGTGACGTTCTTGACCGTCTTTTTCCTCCACGTCTGAAAAAATGGAAAGAAAGACAGTATAAAAAAATGGAAAATAAAAAGAAACTGAAAGAGCTGAAAGCAAAAATACGGGTCAGTTTTCAGTCCTACTTTTTTGTCATTTCAGCAGCAGAGGTCTGAACACAGATTCTAAAACTCCCACTGTAGTGAAGAGCTCACAGAGAAACAGATATGGGAGCCAGGAAACACAGCTCCACACATTCACAGCATTCCCAGATCTGCTATAGGAACCCAAACCACTGTAGGACTCCTTTCCCCCTCTGTGCAACTTATTCCTGCAGGAGTGTAGATATCTCACAGCCCAAGGAAAGTGTCTGACAGAATGCCAGACATCTGGAAAATCCTGGACAAAAGGCAACTAGACGGAGAGAGTGAATATGGCCATAAAATACCAAACACACAGCTCATGCATGGTACTATTGTTGCATCCTGGATTCCCTAAGCATGGGCTGTTGAGTTGATCTGCATCTCCCGTAGGCTAACTTCATAGGTACCACATGGTGTCTGTGTTTGTGTTTCCAGCTATGCTACTCTGCACAGAAATGTAATAGCACTAACCCACATTGTCAGTGCTGTTGCAGCTGCACAGTTTCCCGTTTGAACAAAGCTGTTCCTACTGCTGAACAGGTTACAAGTTACTTGAAATAACCTCAAGCCTTTATGCAGACATTTACAATCAGCATGTGCAATATATTCAAGGTTCCTAACTTTCTATAAAGGTGACATAAGGTACCTCACATATACTATCAGAAAAAGTCTGAGCATAGTTACTACAGGGCAGCTGACACACAGGAAGTTAGTACAACAGAATTTGGGACAAGGATCACACAATACCAGTAAGTTTTCTGAACTGCTTGTGCCAGAGGTTGGCTCTGAGACTGCATATAATCTAGGAGAGTTCAAATACTTTTTATTATTTAGTCCTTCCTGATGAAAGCTGGAAATCTTGCTGTAAAAGGTGCATTTTATGACCAGCCTACATTACTGCACAATGCTCACCCTTGTAAGCAGTTACTCTGACAATTCAAGCAGCAAATACCTGTGCTATGGATCCTAGGGTCCAAACTTCTAATGAACAGTGTAGGCATCAATACGGCTCCTGATGACGAATGAAAATAACACGTTCCTATTTAAAACACATACACAAACCAGTAATACAAACTGATAAGGACATTAAGAAGTAAGGAAAGATCAGAATCAGGATTTCCTGAGTAACAGTAATTTGATATTTTTGTTTATGTGTGTTGCAATATAGTTTTTAGTTACATATTGAGTATTTTTCCATAGCATCCAATTGGTGAGCAAATTGGATGATGCTGTGAGAATGCAGCATCGCTGGGTATACTGTTATCCCTTCTTTTGTTCCTAAAGCTGGAGGACATAGGGAGAGTCTGGGAAAAGCAGGCAAACCAGCTGAACGCTACCCTGGCTGAAAGAAGCTGGCAACAGGATACTGAGAGCAATGAGCACCTGCAGTGCCGTGTCATTAAGGAATATCAGAGTTTAGTCACCAGAGTAGAGAACGTTAGTTTGTGCAGAGTTTCTTGCTGCTCTGCTGCGAATGCTCTGGTATCCAGGCCACTTTGCTTGGAGTTAACATGGATTGCTAAAATTGCACTACTGCCTGCATGTTGACATACTCAGTTTCTCTGACCTCAGTTCAGGTGACAGCATTACAGTGTGCAAGAACAGCAATTACAGGTTGAATCCCATCAACCCCACTAGCCTAAAGTAGAATGCTTCCACATATTACTTCTGAGTTAGGATTTAGCCATCAGGTATCTACTGAGTATGTACGGGGGACTACATTTCAAACGCTTATAACTCGGTCAAAATTGGGCAGTTTTAAACAGGCACAGGGAACAGGACACATATAATATTCTGCTCAGTCACTCCTTTGCTAAATGGCAGAAACCAACTGTAAGTTTAGAAACTCTGTAGTTTACCAGTAAAAATATTAATAATATTTTCAGTGTGATCAGAATCACGGGTTTTTTTACCCCCTAATATCAATCTTGGAAGTTGTCAAGCTAGTTTTACTAAAATTTACTTGCACATTCACCTAGTAGTGAGGTGTGTCTAGTCTGCAAATATCATTGTCTTCTTACATCTTTTTTTCACTAACAGGATGAGAGGATTGCTAAAAGAAGGGAAGAACTTTTAGCAGAACGAAAACAAAAGAAACAGAAGGTAAGAAAACAAGCTAATAAAGATTTTGAATAGAAGTGTTTGCATTCATATCTTAGAAATTTCTAGGGCAATGTAGAATAGCAAACATGTGATACTGTCAGAAACTTCTACTTTCAAAAATAATTTGACATGGTGTTTAAATTGTTCTAGAAACTACTAACTCATGAACACTAATTTTAGAATTCTCAGTATGTGCTCCAATTCAGCAAAATACTTATGAACGTGTTTTATGTATCTAATTTGTAAGCATAAGAGTAGCCCCACTAAATTCATGGTTAATCCAGAATAGGATTATACCTGGATTTCTGCCCAGCTCAACTACATAGCATATTTATGAATGCATTAATGTACTACTTGACTGCTCATGAAATTCTGTCAACTACACTTCCAGCTAACAAGCTTGTTTATAACCAAGTCCTGCCAAACTACAATACTTTGTACAAAAAAAATACTCCTCTCATCAAAACTGCAGTGTAGTACTTCAGTTTTTTAAGCCCTCTTGGAACTGGTACAATGCTTCACTGTATGCACTATGCAATACCTCTGCATTTTCTTCTGAAATACGATTCTTGAATTTACTAGAGTCTTGCTTACAATAAAGTATACTCCAAAATGAGGTTTTGTTGAATTAATGATTCTTCTAATCAAAAAAAGAGACAAAAATACCACATGTTCCATCAAAACATCTGTATTATAGACATGAAATAACAAAATTATTTACCTTTATAGGATTTAGCAAATAAGGAGCACTATGAAGCCATTGAGGAGGAAGACGAGAATGAAAATGAAGATGTTGAAGCTGTACTTGAAGAAGAGTTTTTAGAAGAACAAGAAGAAGAGGCTGAAGAAGAACAGGAGATTGATGCTGTTGACCGCATACAAAATGAAATTGCTGAACAGTTTGATTCAGAAATACGCAGTTTACAAGATGTACAGGTACCTAATCCACTGCTTATTTTGTTAAATTATATGATCACATGATGCAAGAAGAGTTTTCAGTTTTATTTTAGTTGTCAAATTCAAAAGTTATACTGCTTAAACAATCGTGCTGCTGTACTCATGAACTAAATACATAAGCAAGATGAAGGCAGCAGTGAGAAGCTATATACTTTTAAAAGTGTATAGTTTGTAGGACTAATAATATGGGGGGAAAAAACAAAGGGAACTTTTGGGTAGGTCTACCCAGTCCTGGGGTCCTTATTTCCTTTTTGATAGGCAACCAAACTAGAGTCATAAATCCTCGAACAGTATTTCAGAATAATTTTTAAGGCAAAATTCTTATTAGACAACTCTTAATTTTTCATACAGTTCTTAGTAACGTAGTTTTCTTGAAATCAGTGCAATTACCTATGGTGAGGCAACCTCATCTGACTTTAGATATCTGCAACGTTAATGCCCACGTCTAAGGCAGTAAGTACATTGGTGCCATTTGTTAACCTCTTACTTCAGGAGGAAACTAATCATGATTTAGAAGAAACTCTGTCCACTGACCAGAGAGAAGGTTTACAGAAGTAGCTAGCCAAGACATAGATGTAAGATTTGCAAAATTAATCCAACCTTTACCAACACCATAAGTGTGACTGATTCAAGGTTCACTTTATTTTAATAGTTAATGGATTAAATGTCAGATGAGTCAAGCATAAACTCCTAACATTCTTTGCACTAAAAGGCAGCATAAGCGGTGTGGAAGAGAGTAATGTTTTGTGCTCAGAGATTCACTTTTCCATTCATTTCAGAAGAAAGTGAATTGAAAGTACATTCAACTTTCAAAAGTGACCATAAAATGTCATAATTTTATTGAACTATTCAATGCACACAACCATGTATCCCAATGATAATCACAAAAATAATTTTAGTGGTTCTGAATGAAGCTTGTTACTAATTCCGCTCTTCTGAATACAAACTGCATTTGCAAAATAGAATTGGAAAGAATTTAGGATAAGGCCCACGAGACTATTAATAAACAAGAAATCCTGGTAACAGCCTTAGCTCTTTACGTGAACAATACAATGTTTCAAGTTAAAGCTAGTGGAGTACCACAGTTCTTGGAGCACTCTCCTCTCTCTCATTTGGGAGCGTATCATTTATTGCATTAGCAAACTGACGAAAAATTTGATCAGAAAAGGAACAAGCAATTAAGAGAGTCAGCAACTTTTGTTTCTCTCAATAAATACATAAATCTCAGCGACAAGAGAGGTGACTAGTGTGTTAGAATTCGCTATTATATTGAGTTCTGCTTATGACAGTAAGTGGAAAGATCCCAGTGGATCTATATAGGTATTATATGTTAAGCTGAGGAATTACAAACAAGTAGTATCATAGAATAGAACTATATACTGGGACTAGATACTACTAATATCCCCTAGTTACAGCTTACATAGTATTTTTCCCATTATATTTTTAATTTCAAGAACATTTACACCTTTATAAATAACTTTAAATAACTTACTATTTCTGATTCATTATGCAAGACTCTTATTTATTGTTCCTTGATTCTTTAATTGTTGGTCCTCTTTGACATTGTGGAATCTTGGTCTTTTATGGAAAACTAAATGATGACTTTAACACAGTAGCACTTGCAAAAGTCTTAGGCTGCTGGAAAAAAATGCAGAAAATGGATTGGTTTTATATTTTACTGGAATAAACTGGAAAATAGTAAGAGCAGCAATATTCTTAGAAAGCAACTAAATAAGCTATCCTAAACTGTTTGGAGTAGGGAAAGAATGATATTTAATTATTTTTTTTATAAAAGCTACTTCTCTAGCTTAGCTTTATCATAGCAGATTCCTCACAGATAACTGTCACATTATCCTTTTTTTTGTTAAAATAGTGTGACACTTAATATAGGCTGGGTAATTTAAGCTTCAGTGGGCAGGAAGAAAAGTTCTGATTTCATATCAAATTTTGCTGATTTATGGTGACTCATAACATGCTCAAGAAATCCTTGGTAGTTCACAGAAAATTTCACTGTCAGTCACTATTAAAAATCTGATCATGTTTATGATTCTAATATTTCATTATGTTTTCATTAACCAGGAAGAACTTGAAAAATTGTTAATACCACTAATCGAGATCAATGGAGGACGGAAGCCTCACATCGTATGCTACCAAATATATAGCAAGCTGAATTCTCTAATGGAAAATCGTGGAAGCATTTTTGAGCAATGTTACCCAATAAGTTTGCCACTTGCACATAAGATGCTAGTTTTCTCATATAAATTTCCAAGTTCTTTTGGTCAGTGGGATCCAATCAAGGTAATGTTCTTTAAGTAGCTAAAGAATATTTTCAAGAAGTAGTACGTTTTAAAAATATATTTCATATAAAAACTCTATTTTTTAATATGAAATGAAATAAAAAACTACATTACTGAATCAAAACTACACCACTGAATATACAAAAAATGCAGCAAGCATTGATAACACAAGGCGTTAGTCTTTTTGGTGTTGCAGCTAAATCAAGGCTGAGAGGCATTTAGTAAAATCTGTTACAAACCCTAGCAACGGCAAAAGAGTAAATCAACAGATGTTAGATGTATGTAAGTCATTAGCAATAATTCTTTGTTGTTAAAATTCAGAAATTTTGAAGAGCAACAGATCTAATTGCATAGTATTTTACTAGACATCTGGAAAGTTGAGGTCAGAAAGTACTCATGTCTATGCCCAAAAGTAGGCTGGTACAGTTTTATAGGTAGCCAGTGAAATGTTAGTGGGTAACTTTTTGGTTTTAATGCTGGAAGTAAAAGCAGGTTTGACTGTGAGTAAATCAGAAGTAAAAAGGAGGACTGATAAACAAAACCCAGTGAACAAGACAGTGAAATCAGGAAGTTCCTGAAGAAGACATACTTCGGCCCTCGTTTTACTATGCTAATTAACCAAGTAACTTTTGTTCCCTTTTGTACAGTCATCATGTTGGGTCTTCACCTCTTCCAGATTACATTTATCTTTCTTTTACCTTGGCAATCAGAATTGTACACATATCAACTCTTTTTATGGCTTTATATCATGAAAACACTTAAAATGTTTTAGGATCACAACTGCCTTTTCCATGGCTGCATCAAATTGGCATCTAATCTTCTAGGGACTTATTAATAGAAGTAGGTATTTCTTCTCTTCCGTCATTTCCAATTACTGAACCCTAGCTTGTATGTGAATTCTTATTAGTCCCTACACACTAGACCTTGCACTTTGTTCTATTAGATTTCACTACATTTTTTGTCATTCCATTTCTCCAATTCATTCATTCATGCTGTATAGTGTTTTTTTACCAAGCAGAAAGTACAATTCAGTTAGAAGAAAGAAGTCATAGAAAGCTATTAGATAAAATCAGAGTGGTGTGCTGACAGTGGAAATGTATGTCCTGACAATAATGAAAAGGAAATAGGATCATTTTGAGGGTATTTTAAGATATAATAGAAATGATGAAATTGATGAAGGACTGGATGATTTTTGTAGGGAGGCAGATAGAGTGTATGCCAGTTACTTTTATATTAAATCTGGGGGAGAGGTAAGTAGTTACGCAACTGATTAGATAAACAGAGAATAAAAATCTGAGGGAGACATAGTAGCAGATACACAGCAGAACAGACTCCTGACATCTTAAAAATTGAGGGCAAGCACCCTGAAATGGCTTGATGCAGGAACAGGAATCAGAGAAGGCTCTGGCAAGGTAATGCTGTGCAGTAGAACAGTCCCATCTCTTACCGTAACAACCGGATCAACTTACCTGTGTATTTACTGACCCCTTCAAAGAATACTAATAGATTTGTCAGATACGATTTCCCTCTACAAGAAGCTGGGTTGACTCTTCCCCATTATTTCATATGTATGCCTATAACTAGTTCTTTTTTACCTTAATATATTTCAATTTGCTCAATACAGGGTCAGATTTACTGGACTGTGTTTGCCAAGAGGCCTTTTCAAAAAACAGTCAACTTTCTCCACCTTCCTTTTTTGTGGCAGCAAGGCCAACATAAGCAACAGGTTACACATTAATCAGTGACAATTTAACTTCTGAGTCCCTTTAGAACTGTAAGGTGAATGCCATCTGGTCTGGGCAATTTTTTCTACAGATGTCAACAGCTCATTCTAAAACATCTTTTATTGACACCTTAAGCCAGTTCCTCGAAGTAGGGCTGCAACGGGGACATGACTCAGTCCTTCCATAGGGAACAGCGGTGCAAGGAATTCATTTAGCATTTCTGCAACGACCATTTCTGCCATTAGTGCTCCTCTTGCATCTCAATGATCCACCAATGCTACAGACTTCCTAGTGGGGTGGCTGATATGTTTGAAAAGATTTCATCAGCAGTGTATGTATTTTACCAAAAGCTTTTCTGGCTTGCCTTGTTGTGGTTTTACACTTCACCACATTGTAAGTATTGATATTCTTTCCTGTTTTCTTCATTTGTACGTGACTTCTGCTGAACACGCTATTCTCAGTATATCTTTTACTGTCAGGCAGATAAGCAGTTTTAATTCACAGAGGAATAAAATTATTTTCTTTATTCTTTGAAAATTAAAAAAAAAGGATTCTGTTACACTTCTCAGACTACACTCTCTTGATGGACAGAAAGTGTTACGGTACCACCTACTGGAAACAGCGAATATTCTTTCTCTCTTCAATGTTTACCTCATCTGTTTGTACAAGAATTGCATATGTATGGAAGTTCCTCAGAATTGGACAATGTATTATGTCCATATGTATGAATTTCAGAATGTTTTGATGGTTTGTTTCATACAATGGGTACTCCTCTACCTGCCTATAAAGCCACTTCTGTAGGATAGAGGGAGAGGAGGCTTTGTCAAACCTAAAACTGCTTCCCATTTTATGTATGCTACAGCTAAGTGAAGGAGATGTAATCAAGCCAGGACAAAGCCATGAAAACACAGTCCTTCCTGTAATCCATCGACAATATATTTATTTCTTTTCGAGTAAAGAAAATAAAGAAAAATTTATGAAAAATCCCATCAAATATATTCGTCAGCCAAAACCTAAACCAGCTGTGGCAGTTAAGATTGCAATCGTGGGACCTCCAAAATCTGGAAAGACTACAGGTAGGAGTCAGTATTATCTGTAACCAAAACCTTATCTAATGACTGAAGCTGTATCTACCATTACTGCTATTATAATATCATAAACCATTAATATGGTTGGTCCTCCTGCTTTTCTTGCTGGGCATAGAATCCTTTAGTTACATCCTCTAGTGTCTCATTTTAAAGTCACATACTTATGCATTGTCCACGTGAATTTTATCCCAGCTTCTTAAGAAGTTAGTGACCTGGACTGGTACTTCGAAAATCCAGACTTACACTATTTATACCCCTTGTATTATTTCTGATAATTTTCTAATTGTTTCTTATTTCTTTCAGTCAATATGATCTAATGTAAAATGAAGAAATATTCCTAGGATCAAGGACCAGAGCCCAAAACTCCATATTCCCTAGTCTATTTCCAAACATCTACATTAAAAACACCCAAGATTTCCGTCTTTCTCCCCTCTCCTTCTTCCTCCATGACTCCTTCAATCCACAGGTCTCTGCCTTTAACCGGAGGAGGAGACAATTCAGCTGACACCATAGCTTAATGATTAGAATAGTGTGGTAGGAAAAGAAGAGACAAGTTCAAATTATCTCGTATTAAGGACACATTTTTAACTATATTTCCCATTTCCCAGATATATGATCTAACTGCAAGGCTGTTCTGTAAAAGGGGCAGCAGCGGAAGCATATTTTCTAAGATATTTTTTAATAATATTGACTATTGCTGCTGAGGTTTGTGCAGAATTGAATGCTGTTAGTGCACTGGGCATGTTCTGCACATACGCAAAGGTATGGGCCCTTTACAGGCCTAAGCAGGGTTAGATACCCACTTACCAAGATTATGCCCAGGAAAATGACCCAGGGAATGAGCTGAGCAGTTAGCTTCTAAGACTAAGGACATACTTTAACAGACTGCTAGGTTGTGATGTTGCTTACGTAAAAGTTGTGTGTTGAAATCAAATGTTTTGCAGTTGCGAAGAAATTTGCCAGTGTATACGGGTTACTGCGCCTAAGTATGGGAGATGCCATACGGCTCGTGTTAAACAATCAGCCAGAAAGTGAGCTGGCGCTCACGTTACAGTGGCATCTTCACCAAGGACTGACCGTACCTGACGAACTGGCCATCCAGGCTCTAGATGTGGCTCTGATGAATCACGTCTGTAATACCACCGGGTAAGAGTCTTGTTGGGGTTTCAGGGATTTTTTTCAAGGCATGCCAGTCCCTTCGTCGGCAGTGATTCCCATGTTACCACTGTAAACCAGTTTCACTAAAACACATCAGTGGTTTATGCATTAAGAAAATAATCCATCCAAAATGAGGTTCTTCACATTACTCTGGGAAACCAGACTGAAGCATAATTTTCTGCAATTTTCAAGTAAGTATATTCCAGTAAATCCAAGTAACATACTTCATGAAAGTTATGTTTTTTTCAGTCAATAAGCAATATTTTCTATTATCCTTTGAGAACTACTATTTTATCTCATACCAACTCCAGTTCCGATTTGGACACATCTGTTTCTCTTTGGTCATCCAGACTGGTTCAGTACTGAAGTATTTTTTTCTGGTTTTGTTAACAACTGAAGTTATTAAGAAGAAACTGAAACCAGGGAGTCTTTCCACCTTGTTCGTATGTGATCCTGATTTTGTGTGCTCTTTTCTCCACCTTCCAAACTGGGCAGACTTAAAACGCTTCATGATCATGATTTCATGACATCCAACTCCTCTTCCCAAAAAGGAGAATTGTTACAGGGAAAGGCAATTCTGGAACAATCTCTGAAAATTATTTGAGCTTGAGATCAGAATTCCTTCAACTTTTCTTGCATGTTAAATACTGGAATAGTATTTCAGTATATTTTGTCCCAGTATTGCCTAATATGTGAAAAGCATTTCTTCTTCGACATGATTAAAAAAACCTCTTGAAGTACTGTAAATCATTTTACTTTTCATTTTGAAAACTACTCCTCCCAATCCATATGAAGATTTCCAATAGTTAAAATGACATCTCTCAATGACCAATATGTCAGTTTTCAAGTCCACCATTTTTATGTCAGAGCCATTCATCTGCATTCCTACACCTTTTGCCCTTTGTGTATTTCCTTTACTCTTTACTATTTCTTCTTCTCTCTACTTGATTTTTTTTTTTTTTAATTTGACTGTGAATTCTTAAGAGTGAAGACTGTGTCTATCAAGTCAGGGCAGTGATGAGTTCATGGCATGGGTGCCTCTATTGTCTGTATGTCACTTTTGTCTCTATTGAGAACGTATTAGGAATATATATAGTCTTAATGTTTAATTAGAAATTGACTTTTTAGGAAAACTGTCTGTTTCTGTTTGTATGCAGGGTTGTAATTGATGGATATCCTGTAACAAAAAAACAAGTAAACCTCTTGGAATCAGCTAGGATAATTCCAGTGAAAATCTTTGAATTAGAAATGGATGCAAAGGAAGTGTTCAGAAGAGCACTGGCGGATAAGGAAAGCACGCATAGGTACTGATGCCCCCTGACAGAAATATTTTTATCTGCATGATATTGTCATTTCTCTATTTATGTGCCTCAGTGCTATACCCAGAGGCTGCATCTAAGCTGGTGCTTAAGCCAGCTGTCTCTGAACTCCACATACGAAAAGACATGGGCGCCGGTCCCTCTACATTCTAACGCTTTTATTTCCACAGACCAGAAACGGAGACACAAGGAACCTGTAGCATGCTCTGGCCAGATCCCCCGATTGCATGACTGAGGTCTCAGATGCGCAATGCTGTGCACCCACTGCTTAGTTAAACTGATTTTAACAAAACGATATATCAGAAATGTTACTAGTTCACTCTGCTGTTGAAGTTTATTATTCATCAATTCAATTATTATCATCATAAGGGAAACTGATACTTCATCTAACAAGCTCTCTTTTAAGTCATAACTGGAGTTCTTTTTAAAAGATGGAAATAATCTATGTTTTAGTAACGCAATACAATTCATGAGTTTCTCATCTAAACCTTCCAATTCAGCTCGCTCCCTTCTTCTTTGTTTTTCTAAGGAGGTAAGTATTCCGCTTAAAGAGCTGTTAGTTGTTTCTGAGGAAGAGCAGTAAGTCGTTTACAAATGGACAGAGAATTAAAAAGAACAGAACATTCACCTTAAAATCAAATTGTGTAAGAACCTGGTTCTCATTAGAGGAAGGGTTTCTAAGAAGGTCCAGATAGCTTAGAGCATTACTGCATGCATCTTCACTTTGTCTCTTTCTTTTTATCATGTAATCAGTACAATGCTTAATTGTTTATTGAAAGCCTAAAGACAATTTGCCTTGCAAAAAAATAAATTAAAGCTGTCTTTTTAAAAGTATTCACTTCAAACTTTTCATTTCATATACCAAATTAATCATATTTCATAGGCTTAAATACAAACCAAATGTGCAATATCACATATTTCTGAAAGGTACAACTTATAGAATAATTAATCCTATTAAAACAGAAGTTTGTATTTTTTTTTTGCATCATTTAAATTAAGAACCAGAACAGAAAATGCTTTGATGTTCTAGTCAAAATATCTCTTCTGGTCGCACATAATATTTTTAGAGGTCAGGTGGGTTATTTTCATGTATGTATCTGCAAATGTGACCAATAGTTTTCAAAATATATCCAAGGATTATGGCTACTTCTTGATTTCAAACAACAGCATAATTCAAAATTAAGCCCGTTTTTCAATAAATAATTTACTTCCATTTTAAAAGTCTCATAGCATTTTGTCTAGGGTACCATTTCATGGTGTATTGGTAGTTTGTGTCAGTTAATATGTGCTGATACATTCCAAATCCCCCACAAAATTACTGAGTTGTATTTGGGACATATATAGGAAAAGTTTTGTTCTTTGTTTCTGAACTTAACTGTCTGATCAGAAGTATGCTGCTTTTCGTATGTAGCTGGTAATATTCTTAGTAAGAAAGTTGAATTTCTCAAATATGTTCTACAGTGTCAAATTAGAATTTTGTAAAAAGGACTTGAAGTGACCTCTAGAATTTACATCTGAAATTCAATGACATGATCTTTAGACTTATATGAAATCAGTGTTATTTTTCATTGTCTTCAGACCTCCCTACCCTGAACATGACAGCTCGCAGATTCTGGCTATCAAAAATTCCTGCTACAGACAGCACATTGATGCAATCAGGACTTACTACAAGCAGGAGCATCAGAACTGGTGTGTAATTGATGCCTTTCGGAGCAAGTGGTGGATCTGGAACAAAGTACTGCAGGAAGTTCAAGTGGTTGTTAAAGAAATCCAGATATACCTGGAAAGAATAAGAGAAGGTAAAAGAAAAACAAAGTTTATCGGAATAATATTTGTTTCTTTAAGATGCTGCAATGTCATGAGCGCATTTCAACTTCAACTTGCTTTGCATGAAGCTAATTCTTGGGCTCACACAAACCCTCACATTCTTCAGTCTCGTCTGCAGAGATCTTAAAGTGATCTCTTGCAGACAGCAAAGACAAAACCAACTACAGGACAGTCTGAAGCCATCTCCCAAAGAACAGGGCAACCGAATACAGCTGAAAGCATTCAGAGGTCTCATGGTCCGTGGCAGATGGCTCAACATTGGGTGATAAATCACAAAGGGTACCCCAAAGTATACAAGGGGAACTATGACTTGCAGCTTCACTTAAGTGTCAGTGGAGGAAGAGGGAATGAGAGGGAAAATGTTAATTATAAGTTCAGAATTAAGGTTAAATATGCCACTTGAGCTAACTTCTGTGCCGTGACAGGAAAACTACTTTACTCTAAGATGGCACACTTTCCACTTGAATTCACTGGTCAGGATTAAATATGCCTTTTAAATATGCCTATACAGTTTAACTACAATTCCTCTGAATGGCAAACAAACTTCCTTATCCTATATCCACCTTTTGGTTTTAACTTCTACAGCTCTGTGGCTGCACCCTTCTTAAAAATTATAGTCATAAGCCAAAAAATATTTTAAAAATATTTAACTTTTTCACATCAAGCCTGAAAAGCCCAATTTTTAAATAGTTTGGGTTTTATAGGACATTTCATTAAAGATTTTGAATATATTTCATCCAGATATACTGTAGCATTTGCAAGACATAGATGAATAAATGGGAGGCTTTCATCACATCTTGTACTCTTTTTTCACCAATTTAAAGAAATAATATAATAGCTGAAATGCTCCTCAGCATTCCTCCTTTACAAAGGAATAAAACAATAAACCATAAATAAAACTGTCCCAGGGAAAACAGATTAATAAGCAAGCATGCAGAGTATCCCACTTCATTGATAATTATTAAATTTCTTAAGTGCTAGAAAAACTTTGTTAATTGGTAAAATGGGTTGCACCTTCATTTTAACATCAATCTATAAAAATTGCTATTTTAATTCTCATTATTTCATATCATCTTGACATGATGAATTGTAACATCTTCTAAACTATAACATTTCTGAATAGAAATGCTTGATGTTTAAACATCTTTCATTAATAAAACATTATCATTAATTGCTTTTATTAACAGGAAAAGCAGCCTGCATTGCTGATTTATGTATCACTCCCGAAGAGCTGCGGTATCGGCTGGGGGAGTTTGGACAGTACTGTCCCGTCAGCCTTGCAGAAAAGGGTGAACTGGTCGACTGCTCTGTAACGCCGTCACTGCAGTTTGCTGCAGAATTTCGAGGACACTACTACAAAATGGCTTCACAGGAAGAACTGGACGTAAGTGTGAAAAAGCAGGTCAGGAGGGGATTACGGGAAGAGGGAACATTGTTGCTTAGATTCTTTGATTCCATACAGAAACAAGGTATGTGTAACCTGAATTAGACTAGTGTTGTTAGAATTCAAGCTTTTGTTCTGTATACTTGTGCTATCAAACGTTTAGGCAGGCAAAATGCAGCCAAGTCCATTCAGACCCAAGCTCCTCTTACAAATTGTCATAGATCAAAGACTCATTTTAAAACAACCATTTCCTGCTTTCTCCATCTGTTTTGGAGAGACTGGGGGTAGACAGTGACTAATGATAGCAATGGATAGTGATGGATGGTGGGTGGATAGCACTGACTTCAACCAAGAGTGGGCTGGAAAAGAAACGATTTACCTCAGAGCAGCAGCAGCGCCAGCACGCTAAGAGGGGTGTTTTAGAAGAAACAAGCGTCTAAATTGAGTGAGCCCATCCTCTGGAGTTTGACTAACAGTCTTCTTCCATTATAAAAACATTTAACTGCTTTTTCTACAGAAATTCTTGAGCAGACCAGAGGTTTATGTGCCACCACTGGCACCTCACCCTCTCCCACCTCCAAGTATGCTACCAAAGAAACTGACCGCGGCAGAGGTGAAGGCCTTGTTCCCTGCAAGTGCAGAAATGCAGGGATACTGCCCAGTCACCTACCGAGATGGAAAGCAGAGGTACCTCACTGCAGTTTTCATAATCTGAGTTACAGACTATGTGTCCTATATTAGCACATCAATGAGGAAATACTTTCAAAGTACTTTTTAATAGTGTTCAGGGTTTTGACAGGAAAAGCAATTACAACTCTCTGTATTGTGCCTGTGGCTTTGGAAATAAATGTAAAATCACCTTTTGAAATTCATATGGCTACAAGGATCTGTGCTGGCTGTCTTTTGTGATGAAGACTGCCTGGATATAGTTAGAGTTTTTTCTGTCATAAGCCTTGCAAAGTTCAAAAAAGTCTCACAAAACCTGAGAAGATGCAAAACCAGCTATTAAAATTTTTGTAAGAGATACATAAAGCTCCACTATAAAGTCCCACTGGTTTCCTCAGTCTGCGGGCAGATCTCATGTTAAAATCGTAACAGTCAATTCTATGCTGTCCCTTCCTAATCTCCTGAACAACCATGACTGACATTTTAACTAGAGGAGCTCTAAAGAAACACTATAAAAGCCCCTTAATAAACAGATTTTGAGGCAGAGACTCTCTCAAATTTTGAGCCTTGTAACTGTCAGTCACATGCTAGAAACTTGGATGATCCAATTGCTACTTTTTTGTAGCTCCTACACTTGCTAAACTACCAGAAGGCTCCCAGTAGCTCATGAATTTACACTGCATAAATGATGTTTTAAATTTCTTGTGAATTATAGTCTTGCGTGCTCTGTCTCTTCAGATATGAAGCTTTGATGCCTGGCAACATTGAGTATGCAGCAAAATATCAAGATAAGCTATATATTTTTGAAAGTGAAGAAAAACTTCTGAAGTTTATGAGGTGAACATACTAACTGAATTTTAATCTTTAATCATGTCATGGTTTATACATCTTAGAAGTCTTTACTTTTTATCTGCTTAGGTTACCAGAGAAGTACTGGAATCTGAAGCTGCCACGTAAACTCCCTCCAAAAAAGGAGCCAATACTACTCACTGCACTTCCTTTGGCTGGATACCTTGAACAGGCCAGTTTTCGCTCTTGTATTTTAAAACATGATTTTGCAATGTACAGTACATTCCACCCAGTTTATTTCCTTTTTAATGCAATATGAATCTTATGTTTATTAATGGGATTCTATTAAATTGAAAATTGTGTAGTAACAATTGAGAGGAATTTTTTAAAAGCTTTAAAATAATAGATATGTATATATTTCTTTAATGGAAAAAATACAAGTAAGACCATCAGAGGGGAGTAATAAACTGCAATATTATATGATGGATTTGCAGACTATTTTGCTTATCTTATCTTGTAAGATTACATTTTGCTTTGATTTTTAACACCAGGATAGACATGAGCCTATCTGGAATCATTTAAGGATAGCTGGTTACATTTTGAGACATGAAGTAAAAATTTATTCATGGTCCCTTCCCTCCCTGTTTTATATTATTTGTTATCTTCTACAATTCACCAGCTTAGATATCATCCTGTATTGTTATATTTGTATGACAACAGGATCAGGCTTTGAATATATTTTGGTTCTAGACTTCTGTTATGGTCTGCTAAAACTGTTTTCTTTCTTTAGGGAGTAGCAACTTCTCTGATAAAAGCTCTGAATGAAGTAGGCTGCTTAAAGCCAAAGTTTCCATTCCTAAGTGTGAAAAAATCTGCTCTGCTGTTTGTCGCCTGCCACTTAAAAGGTACCGTATAAAATAATATGCTATAAAAATAATGAATTATAGAAATGCGGTAAATCATCTGATACAACACTGATAACCACTTTGTGTAGTTTTCTTATGTCCAACTTGGGAAAATATGATTACATACTGATTTAAGTACACACTGCCAAGTACCCTGGAAATATGTAAGGACCAGGGAGGAAAACAAGGTTAACAGGATAGGTAGGTAGGCAAGTGATCTCTCACAAATCATGAGGCTTTAATGACATTTTATCACCAACAAAGTGATGGCCTCGAAAACATTTCCAACATGCACCGCTGGAGTTTCTAAACAGAAAGTAAAATGTTATAATCTAGGTGGTACTGCATTTTAAACTACACATGGACAACCTGACTTGTCTTAAAAACTGACTAAAATTACTGTCATATAAGGCTGCTGAAATACTATTTGAGGAATGGTTTAGGTGCCTGAACGCTTGCCTTTTTTCAGCTATATCAGGTCGTCAAATAAAACTTATTAACAAACCTTGCCTTGCAGATAACCTGAAGACAACTTTCTGATCATAGACATCTCCAACAACACATCAGCTAAACATGTCTAATTGTATTTAAAAATAGCTTAAGTGCACATAGAACACCTGTTATTTTCCAGAAAAGCCCTTCTTTTGCACAGGCTCCATACTGATACACTAAATTACACAATACGAAAGAACAGACATCTATGCAGATTTAATTACATTTTTAAGTTTTTAGCACAGATAAACGAAATGTTATCAGTCTTCTTATTCATGAAATTATTTGGGAATATCTCAATGTGATTCAGTATCAGCATGTTGATTATTTTTAACTTCTTTTTTTATTTAATTGACAGTCCAGTCAACCACCTTACTTTTCCATAACACAGATAATACAGAGTCCAAAATTAAAACTAGGTGGTTTGTACTTGGCCCACAAATTAATGATAAAGTAAAACATCTCACAGAGTTACCAGAGTTACTCCTTCACCGAGGAAAGTTGCTCAGGCTTTGTCTCCTGTGTTCATATCTGCTATTTTTTAGAATGTTTGTTTGTTTGCAGTCCAAGATAGCAGTTGCAGTTAATAATTTTTAATAGTTTGCCATCAGCCTAAATAATGCCAGCGTTCAGGATGTCAACAGCCTTGTTTGCAGCTCTGCTGTAGCTTCAGTCTGGATTCTAGTACCGCTGGAGATATCTGGAGCAAGACCACCACTTCTTCAATCCACCAGTTTTGCTTTTTATAAGCCAGCCTGTGCAGTGGGTGAATTTTATCTTGCCTTTTGTTATTTTTGATTCTTACTTATTCTTTTAGACAACAGCAATCTTTATTATTTGTCTGAAGTTCTTCACATGCTGTGTTTGCTCATGCAGTTTTCAGACCCTCCAGAATTTTCTTGGTCTACCACAGATTTTTGCTAGCATAGCTTTGTTAAGGAAGACCACTGAACAGTGTAGGCACATGATAAGCCCCTGTACGTACAGTTCCTAAGCCAGCAAAACTGCTTTTCTACTGTAGTTTGTTTCATCCACAAAGACTGTTTTCATTCTGTTGTTAGCACAGCTTTGCTAACATAATGATGTCCATGCTAGGAATGCTTTGCTCATATATTGCATCATTAAATCATTATCAGCATTGGATGATGAACTGGAAAGGTTATGCAAGTGCACAAATCTCCTCATGCAGTGACAAACAGTTTGACCATAAGAATCCAGGAAATTAAGTTTTTTTTCTTCTAATACTGGGTAGAACTGTTTCCAACTTGAAGATACAGCATTCCAGTACACTGAAAAATCTCCTTTGCAAATATAGTGTTATTTATTGTTCTGTGTCTCTTCAGAGCAGTCACACCATCCTTGATCAAAAACTTGATCAAAGGGCTTCACGTTGTGGTCCCCTGGAAGTTTTTTACATCCTATTTCTACCTAAAGACTTTCTCATCTTCAATCATAAATGCGGAGAGTTACCCCATGGCTCCCTAGAGCAATTCAGTGCCCTTCAGACTTGACTCCTGTAAGAGCTCTACATACAGCTACGCTTGAAAAATCACTCAGAAGCTGCTAAACGCAGTTGCCTACAATTTAAAGCTGGTGGGCTTAAGTGTTTCATAGCATAGTTCTTCATGCTGTCTGTTTTTTACAATGAGACATAAAGTACCATCTACAGGGAAAAAACGGTTATGATTCGGCCGTCTTACATCACTCCTTGCCCTTTGCCTCAAACAAAGCACACTCTGAGGACTGGCACTCGGTACTAATACACGCCAAAACACTGCCTAGGGCAGAAAGGTAAGAAAGAAAAGAAACAGCAATATCTTCACTGCAAAGTTCTTGGCCTCGACATCTCCCTCCTCCTCTGAAATACTAGTCAGCTCTCGGTTTTTTACGTCCCGCGGACAGAAACGCCAGGGGTAGACCTGGTGCCGCACAGAGTTTGTGCCGGCTACCGGCACGGAGCTGCCGGGGACACTGAGCCACCGCTTCACCTCTTGCAGCGCACAACCCCCGGAGCCCGGCGCCGGAGCGGCAAGCGTACCGGAGGAAGATGGCGCGGTTCGCCGAGAGCTGCGAGCTCGTCCCCTACCTGCGGGCGGCCATGGCCGGGCCCTACCGGGAGCCGCGCCGCAGGCCCCCGGACTTGGAGGCCAGGCTGCGGGCCTTCCTGGCCCTGAGGGACGTCGGCCCCGGCCTGGCGTAGCGCGGGCTGCGCGCCGCCCCCACACCGCGGCAGCGGGATCGACGCGAGGAGCGGAGCCGGCGGACAGCGTCCCCCTCGCTGGGAGCGACCCCTCAGGCGCGAACCCTTCCCATTAAAGCCTCGCTCTCAAGTCACGCCTCGCCTGGCGCTCATTGCGGCTGCCCGCGCGTGGGGAAGGTGGGCGGGGCGGGCGTCAAGACGCAAGGCGCGCTGCTGCCGCCAGGGCCGGAAGTACGGTGGTGGTCGCGCGGAGAGGGGCCGGGCGCGGAGCGGTGAGTGCCGGGCGGCGCCGGGAGACACCCACAGCCCCCGGCCGGGCTGAGGGAAGCAGCGCCCGCCCCGCCCCGGCACCGCGGGCG
>Ga0065711_1032655_pt1 | contig 26954 bp, 27 predicted proteins | sample Hoacrofraction12_FD_59098 | JGI IMG/M metagenome (GOLD analysis project Ga0065711, IMG submission 59098) | Hoatzin crop microbial communities from Cojedes, Venezuela - Epithelial fraction 12 v2 (version 2) | ecosystem: Host-associated > Birds > Digestive system > Esophagus > Crop | place... | reverse complement strand
TTTTTTTTTTTTTTTTTTTTTTTTTTTATAGGATTAACAAACCTGAAAAAGTACTCTGAGAAGACATTCATCATTTCCTCAGGCTTGACCAATGAATGTTGTAAAATATCAAGGATATTTTGAAAGGCCCCTGTCCAAATCTCAGTCAGGGGGTGCATCTTAATAGAAAACATGTGGCACATTGCTACTTGTGACTAACATTGCCGTTCTTCATTATATGGTGAAAATCTGCTGGTGGAGAAAGAGAAGACTTCTTCTGTTAAGAACATTTTCACTGGTGGAAAACAACTGGCATCCCCTCATAATATGAAGCCCTTTGAGAAAATCTGGTTGTTTCTACTGCTGCCTGTTGTACTAAGAGTTGCCTGCTCCTCCTTTATTAGTGTCAACCTTGGGGTGAAAGTGATGAAGGGTCAGTCTGTCTTCCTGTCAGAAGATGACCTCAAGTTCTCCATCCCCAGAGAGAAGGATGTCTGCAAAGTAGAAGTTGTGACTAATGAACCAATAACACAAAGGGTTGGGAAACTAACTCCACAGGTATTTGGGCTCTGTTGAGCTGCTCTGAGTGTCCACATGTGCACAGGTGTAGGAGAAACTAGGAAAAGCTGCTGTATTGAATTATATTTTTAGGATAGTAACTAAAATGAAACTGAATGGCCTGTGAGATTCAGCCTTTTGCTAGAAGCAGCCAGCTGACAAAGAACTGCACCCCTTAAATACAAAAACTGAGCTCAGTAACACGAGTGCATAAAAGGGAGTTTGGTCAGAGTGTCCTTTCACAAGCAGAGAATGGACATTTCAAAACTTTCGGTTAGGAGATACCCTCTCATCTCTCAGCTGCTTGTCTTCTACCGTGAGAGTAACCAGTGCCCCTCGGGTAATGCATAGCCCACTAGACCATTTTGCATTTTAGTCACGAAGCAGCTACTTAGGGAGCAATTAAGAAAAAAATCATTGGATACAATAAGCACATTGTGTACACTGTTTGCTCTGATCTGCAACAGCTAAATTGCTAGCAGATGGCAAATACATTTAAAAAAAGATGTTTTCTGTTAAAATTTCAAGCTTGTAGGAATAATGAAATGTATTTCACATATCACCGTTCTGCTAGTTATTTGCCTTACAATCTCCCTGCCTGAGTCATAGCAGGAAGGAGTTGGAAATACTTGACACGAAGATGTAATGGTAGAGATAGAAGATGAATGGTTTTAAAATGAACCATGACCAAACAGGTTTTGTCTATTTTTGAAAAGTTTTGTTAATTGTACCATGCAGCATGCACTTCTATATGTTTGTATAAGTATATTGTTTTAAACATCCCCTCTGAGGTTTCTGGTGGTGTCTGTGAAGGCAGATGCAGGAACACCAGTCTCAGCAGATGTTTCAAAGCTTCTGGGTTGTTCATCATCATTATTTTTGCAGACCACTGATGAGTACTTCAGCTGAACCAGCACTTGGAAGAAGCAGAGGCACATCAGGCAAAACAAGAGGCAATGAGCAGGGCAACATGTGACCCTCTGTACACACTGGCCCCAAAACGTGCAGTGCCTCTGCTGAGACTTCCCCAGGGCCTACTCTGTCAGCACAGCGGGCCTGACTGTAGGCCCCCTCTCCACTTCCCCAGTCTAGTTTGGCCCAGGAGCAGAACAAGAGAGACTTACATGTCTCATTGCTGGCAAACCTCTTCTGTAGGCAAGCTGGCTGTCTGAGTGACTTTGCTTTCAATTTCTGCCTCAGCCTCTACATGTCGTAGGACTCAAGTATTTTGAAAAAAATGCTTTATCCTTTGCAACCTGACATTTTTCAAGTATAGGGTCAGAGGCAGTTTTCCAGAGGTCCCATGACATGTGCACTTACCATACTTTATTTTCCAAAATACCCAGGGTCCTTGCCATTCCCCACTCCTAACCCCACCTCCACTAAGTGTCCGCCTTTTCACGGCCCTGGTGTGAGCCCAGGCAGCCGAGTGTGGCTCTTGGAGCCTGTAGGCACACCTCGACTGGAGATGTGAGCTCAGCTGGGCAGGTGGCCCTGGGGTACCAGGCTGGAAAGGGGCTGTGGCTGCTGGCGGTGCCCAGAACATCTCCACTGCATGGCTCCAGGCCTGAGTGCCATCCCATTAGGAAAGGTACCTTCTCCTCCTCTCTGCAGCCATAGGAGGTGGGAGTGCCAGAGACACACCACGACGCAGGGTCCCTCAGGGAGACTGCCAGTGAGATAGCCAGTCTGGTTATCCTAAGTCATACTTCCTTGCTGGGAAAGAGCAAGACAGCATTTGTAAGTTGAGGGCTTCCGTTTTAAATGGTGAAATCCTTAGCCAGACACTGAAAAGTGCTGCCTGAGCTTTCACCATTCCTGAAGAAAGGTGCTAGAGTTCAGCCCTCCTCATGCCACTCATGTTCTTTCTGCCAGGAAATTCTGCAGCCAGAAAATGTCTCTGGTCTGATCTGTTTTACTGCCATTAAAGTAAGTAATATCCTATGAATGTGTGACAATTTAATTATAAATTGTAATTGAAAAGCAGTTGAAGTAGAAGGAAACAAAGCTCTACAGTAATTAGGAAAAGATTTAGATCTCCTTTGTCTTATTCAGTGAATTTATAGACAATTAGAATTGCCTATTCATGTAAAAGGAAAACGTATTAGGAACATAAAACAGATGTTTCTTTTTGCAAAGCAGATTGTGTCTTATACACATATAAAATGACTGTCAGTGGTAACAGATATTTGTGGAAAGGTCCTTCATTTTCCATCCCCTTGTTATCAATTAAGAGATGGAACTAATGAAGTCTTAGAAAGAAATAAATTATTTGATATGATAAATCATCCCCTCTGCTGTAGGCCGTCCTCTCTGACACAAACAAGGATGTTTCACTTGAGCAGTACATCGTGGTCAGGTGACACCAGACCCGCATGTCACCAAAAAACTCACTGACTTTGAGGGCTCTACACTGATTTACATCAGTGAAGAATCTCATCTTCAGAGTATGACATTAAACTACTGGAAACTGTAAGATGTTAAGCATTGGAATAGGTTGCCCAGGGAAGTGGCTGAGGCACCGTTCCTGGGGGCGTTTAAAAGACAAATAGATGCAGAGCTTAGGGACACGGTTTAGTGGTGGAATTGACAGTGTCAGGTTAATGGCTGGATTGGATGATCTTGACAGTCTCCTCCAACCTAAACAATTCTATGGTTCTATGAATCTATGATTAAATGGCTTTTGTATATAATGTACTTTCTTTTTCTTTAAGGTAGCACACCACTTAACTACTTCTCCTAATTTTTTTTCTTATTTATATTAGGACTTAGGACTACATAGTTAATTAATCACCTTCCTTTATGTTAGCTTGTACTAAGACAGAAAAGACATTAAGTAATAACAAGACATATTAGTTGTTTGTTAAATACTGAAAAATAACAAAACATATTTCTATGACTTATGAAAACAATACACAACAGAACAGCCACAACATGGTCAAAATCTTCTTCATACGAAAGCAATTTTTTTCCACAAACTGTTCTCGTCCTTCCTTTCTAAGAAGTCCCAACAAATAAAATCAATCATACTTTCCGTAACACCTTATATTATGGATTATTCAAAGATTATTTTAGCCAGTAGGAAGAGTGGTCAATCTATGTATATGTACAACTATAATGATAATCAACTAATTCATTATATAAACAAACCAAACCAAACCAAAACACGTTGTACAATGTGCTTCCTGATGAAAGTTAAAAGCAGGCAATACATTTTGAAATCACTAGGAATACAGAACAATTACCACACAGCTTGAGTGTCTGAGAATAACTTCAGTGGAAGAGAACACTGCAAGTAAGAATGAAAGCTGATAAACCCTCTTTATTTTTTGATTATAGAAAGATGCAAGATCTAATTCTGTGTAATGGCTAGAAAAAAACAAAGGTCACTAGTTCTTCTATCCTCTAGTGTAAATCCATGAAGTGGTCATGATGCACTTCAGTTAACTACGCATTAACAGGTAATTTAGGAATTAAAATATCACTTCATTTTTACACTGCAAGTCAGAGCATCCAAAGACTTGCTCTATGTACTGCACTTCCAGTCAACTTTTCAGAATCTCACTAACATCCCCCTTCCATTTCTCCATCCTCCAAAGTGGTTGGGGAGATGTAGGTAATTCAGGCAAGCCACTTCATTTTCATTATTCTTTTGGTGTGTTTTAAGAAATGACTGGTGGTAATAAATGACCTTGTCTTTGCAAAAAGTAGTTTGTCAGTCAGCTGCATATGTATATTAATATTATATTATATTAGTTATGGCATCATCAGATCTGTTCGTGAATACTGAACAGATTTTACTTTAGCCCATAGAAGAACTAATCACGTGTGAATACTGCCCATAAAAACTGAGTCAAAACCATATTTAGTTTCACAGTGAGACCCTCGGCAAATGCAATTACTGGGTTTCTCCCTCTTGTGACAAGAATATGCCCTGTCTCTTTGTAGATATGAAACGTGAGTATCCTTTATCTATGCATGGGCTGTGCAGGGGTTGCCTGTTATCACAAGGTTAACACAGACATGGCTTTATCAATGCTAGGAACTTTCAGCTGTTAAACTCTATAAAGAAATATAGTTACGTGTGAATTTTAATTTGCCAAACTTGCAAATTGCAATATGTGAGTACATGAAAATCATATGCCCCAGAATCCAAATCCCTGCTCCAAAAAATGAGTGTGTCTGAACTCTCCAGAGAAATGCTTTTCCCATTTGGGTCGGGCATTTTTCCTCATGGCCTATTTTTGCAACTCAACAAACTATGAAATAAAACAACCAGCCCGAAACAAGTGTTTGTCTTAGATGGTTAAACTGTGGCCAGCCGTCTTTGCAAATTGCACCCGTATCAGGTGTATCACAAGAAAAAGTCTTTTTTGAATTATCTGGTAGACACAATATGGAAATTCTGTTTGTTTTCTGCTGTGAGATTACACTGACATCGGGGCTGGGTGTTGCTATGACACGGAGATGACATCTAATCTTGTAAAAGGCTACTGGTACAAAGTCAGTGTTCCAAAAACATGTAACAAATCTGAGCTAGTAAAGTTTCCAGCAGGGAGTTTTCACAGGATCATGCTTTTGTAGTCCAATGGTAGTGGCCATAAAGCAGGTTTTAACATATAATCAAGCTACCACCACAAGCAACTTCAAGAGCTAATAAATCTCACATTATACTCCAGGAACTGCTGACTTTTTAGATCCAGTGCAGTTCTCCTGCTGAATACAACTGCATTCATAAGTCCACAGGCTGTGGTGGTAGAGAAGTGTGTGCTCCAATAATTCATTGTGCTGGAGGACAGATTTGACAGCCTGAAACAATTACGTTTAGATACCTGTTCCCTTGCAGAGTGCCAGCAGTCCCACACTGAAGTGGTTGCTCTGGCTCTCTCTGGGAGACCACAGAACAGGTGAATACTTATTCGTAGAAATAAACTACAGATTAAATATTTCCTTAGTCTGATGCATTCCTGACAGTCAGAAGTGGAACAGAAACTGCCAAGTTAATGTCCTTTCTAGTGTAGTACTTGTCTATTCTTTCTCCTTCATAGGTTTTTGACTGTCACTTCCTTCCTAATGAAGTCAGATACACCCACAATGGCTGTCCGATTTTAGATGAAGACACAGTCATGCTTAGGCTGTACAGGTAAGCAGCGGCGGGAGATCACACTTCACTTTTACCAGGGGAAAAACTGCCCTTAGGAAGAGCAAGCAGTCCATTTTTTTACAGCAAAGGCATGTTCTGCCATACATATCGTAACTACTTAGATCCAGTAGCAGCATCACTAGTCAACAAGTGCCCATCTATTTACAGAAACATTTGTCACAGTGGATTTCAGATACACTCAAACAATGTGTCTGTTAGCATTAACAAATATTATGTATTGCTTGTTTATTACAGAAACCCAGTGATTTTTCTGTTCATTATTGGAAGTGACAACAGTACTTTCAGAGCACTGTATGTTCTGTGCTGTCCTTCTGAGAGGGACACAGAGCCTTGCGTATACACAACGAGTAACCTCTTCCTTTGCACAAACACCCTTTTCATAAGTATGAGGAGGTGGGCAGCAGTGTCTGGCACCTGGTGGTCTCTGATGACCTCAGGTTTGAGGGAACATGAGAGAAAGTGGTTCAAAGTAATTCAGTTAGAAAGGTGAGGCCAATGCCAAACTCACAGAGCAACAGAAGATGGGCTGAAGCATAATTAATTTCCTTCTATCACCTGCAGGTTTACAGAAACTGAAACGTTTGTGGAAACATTCACCCTCCATGTGCAGTTACTTGAGCCAGACTGTAACATCATCAAAATGCGCTCCCGTGCCCTGGAGGTCCCTGAGTGCTATGGTCTGTCCAGGGTGATTGACAAGAACGTCCTCACTTTTGACTATGACAGGAAGATAAATCTGGATTGCACCATTTCCATAGTGTCTTCGGAGACCCACCTGCCTGCTCATGGCCAGCTAATCACCGGGGAAGTGCAGCAAGAGCAGCTTCGTGGAGATCAGCCACAGAGTTTCTTCCCTGACCATAGTATGATGTGCTTTAGTTGTTTGTGTTAGCAGGTTCAAAGAGACCCAGCAGATGAAGTCTGCAGCAGTGGGTTGTTTCATATGTGCTGAGTACAAGCGGGTCACATGAAGTTTAATGAACAGCTGGAGCTGTCATGGAAACTAAAAGGGAGTGAAGTTTGTGTGGGGTGCAACACAGATCACAGATCTAGGTCAGTAATCCCCTGACTGGAGTCTGTTTTTGGCTCCTAGACCTGTAGACCAATGTGACGGCTTTGGGCATGCCAAGACTCAGTGGAAACACACAGAGAGTTGTTGGAGGCAGCACCTACCCAAGAGACCAAGGGAGGTTGCAGTTGGAAGATGTCAGCTGAGAACAAAATCCTGCAGGAAAAGTTAAGTTAGGAAAGGAGTCCTAATTCTCATCACACTGTTTTTTTATCAGAGTTAGTTTAGCTATGTGGACAGGCTTCCCATGTTGGTTTCTGCCCTGATAACTATTTCACCATTGCTTCTGTTGGGTCACAGAGCACAGCGTGGGCCAGCAGTGCAGGAATGGGAGCTGCGTGCTGGGACTGAGCATCGTTCACAACATGAAAATGAGCTGCGAAGAATTTCTGAGAGTGGGGATTCGATATCAACACCTTGGCCCTCCCTCGCCTGACACCGATTATATTGCTGTGAGGCTGGATCTCACAGATACCAGAAGCAAAACTCTGCACAAGGTAGACTTTTATGCAACCTTAGAATGACTGATTGTCTTCCTGGTTTTCAAAAAATTTAAATTCATTGCTCCTTTTCACATCAGAAGAGAGATAGCAATCCTGAAAGCTTGTTAAGTTCTTACAACGTTGTCAGCTGGGCAAATGAAAGTTATTATCTCCATGCCTCTGTGATTAGACCATTATGGCTACACAAAAACACCTCTGGTTGTTTACTGGCAGGCGTAAGTAGTTAAGCCTGAGACCAAAATTAATTCTGGCATAATTCTACCTTTTTTATAGAGCATGACCCGCACTGACTTCAACATACATTGTAATTAGTAAGTTAAGAGCTGTGTGAACACATTCATTTAATAACAATTAATGACTTGTGCATGTTTCTGTCAGGCAAAGTTACTGGTTAAACTCACATCAAATTAAGCGAGTTATTTCAGCTCAAAACTGAGCACACATATAAGACTAGTGAACCTGGAAGACCTTTTCATGAGGTCTAAACATTTATTGTAGGCATTTTCTTATTAAAATGTTTCAATTTTTCTTTTCGAAATAATTATTGCTTTAACATGTACCCCAATTAGCTATGTGAAGGTAACGGAAATATTGAATTTATTTTGTTTGCTTTACCTTGTCCTTTTAGTTGTCTTATTTTTTCCTGTTGTAGACTGAGTATGCATGGCTCCCTGTTCAGATTAAAGGCGCTATTCCCAATCAAACACCTAAAGCTGCCCTGATGGCAAAGTTCATCCTGGAAGTAGATCAATTTATTTTAACCCCCTTTACAACCACAACCATTGATGCTGAAGACAATGAAACTCCAAAGTCCCTGCTTGTATTCAACATTACCAAGTCACCTCCATGGGGCTTCATCACTCATCTATCTGACCATACAAAAGCTGTTTGCTCCTTTACGTGGAAAGATCTCAGTGACACGCTCATTGCTTATCAGCCTCCAAATAACAGCCACACAGAAAGGAGGAATTATGAGGTAACACTGTAATGTAGGAGCATTTGCTGCTTTTCATCTCCTTAACATTCAACAAGCTGTAAATAAATGCATTTGCTTGTAATGGATATTTTTCAGAAAAAAAAATAAAAAAAGGTGTTTTTCTAACCATATGCAATGCAGGAGCAGAGGTGAAATCTTTTACCACTTTCTTTCATGACTCATCATCTGAACTGTCTAACACAAATCAGGTGTTTGTTGCTCACTACTTAAGAATTTCTTTGCACTAGAAGATTTTCATCCGCTTTCACTGAGAATATCTAAACACGATTTTTTGGTTATTTTTAAAATATTATATTTTATTTTATTTTATTTTATTTTATTTTATTTTATTTTATTTTATTTTATTTTATTTTATTTTTACACTGCTTGTAGATCTAGCCAAGAGCCTTTGGAAGGATTAATAGTGCCTTTTCCACATAGCTTTTATCTCTATGTGACAGTACTGATCCCTGTGACTTGTGGACACGTGACATATTTAAAGCCTTGAAAGATGGACCAGCTAAATGTCAGGATTGCCATTTGACCTTACACCCTACCTTCTGTGGCAATGGTGGCACAGGGATAACAAAAAGGCACTCCCAACTGTTCCTGCTAGGAGGAGGGCTGCTAGGGATGTTTCTCCCTCCAGATCTGCCGGAGTGCTCACGGTGAATGTGTCCTTACTTTTGGTAGAGTGTTACTTTATTTTTTCAGTAACCAGTATTGCTAGATATTTTGTCTAATTAAGTAGTGTGCCAGCACTCTGAGAAATAAGCCATAGTCTGAAAAAGCAGGTATAAGAGGACAAGAAATGGATTAAAGGAGTGTGTAAATATGCTGATAGTTATAAAATAACTATCTGATAAGATACTTAAGCAACAACCCAAACAAAAAGAAAAGGTTGGTGCTAAAGTAATGAATCTGAGAGACAGAAAATCAGAGCAAGACAACCTGGGGAAAAGGTGGACTGGAAAGCAGAGTAACAGTAACTTTCGTACCTGATGCCGACAAGGCCTGTCTTTTTTTAACCTTGGCCGTCACAGCAACTTGCTTTCTGTTTCCTCAGTATGATGATTATTCATCCTACCAAACCGCCTGCTCCGTAAGTGCCTCTTCTCTGTTCTGCTTTCAGCATTGTTTGATCACAGGTTCAAGAAATTGACAATTCAGGAGTTTCACAATTCAAGAGTTTGACATTATTTTTTTCTATGCCAGTCCAGATATTTTCTTCCATATATTTTTTGGTCCTACATATGTTAAAAGTTTGGGAAATGTGCCTTCCCCCTCTTATAATTACTACTAAAAAAGCCTTATGTTAATCACTGAGTTAATTGTATGCCAAACAACAGAGAAAATGTTTCTCTTTCCCATCCATTTCCACACATTGCAAACTAACTTCCCCAGTATTCACTGTGAAGCATACAGAAGACAGATACCTAATTTAGTGCAGTACCTCAAAGGCTCTTTATAGACGCTAAATCAAGTTTCATTTGTTTATATATTATCAGAAGATCTCTCAGGTAAGAACATACTCTATGTGTTTTGAGGTACCGCTGCTTTTCAGGCTTTTTTTTTTAATAAGTAATTTCTCTGTTTTCACAATAGGTGGAGTTTGAGGTTCATGACTTCTACTTTGAAAGGAGTTTGCCGATCACTGTGCGTCTTTCTATCAGAACAACAGATACAAATGCTCCTCGAGTTTCATGGAATACAGGTGAGATCTCTTTTCCTCAGTTTATTTTGCTACAGAATTTATAATGTTTTGACACAGACATTTGACAAAGCTCTAAAATTCAGATTTACACCTGGAGTTTAAGGATCATTAAACTGAGGGTGTGTAAATCTATTCTTTCCCTTTATCCACTTTGGGGGAACACATTACAACAACTTGAAAAAATCTAACGTTTTAACTGGAACAAAAAATAAAGAAAAAGGGAAGTTACAGGAAAAATCAGGATTTCTATATACAGCAATTTCTTCGAGAACGAACTGGGCATAAAAGAATATAAATAGTAGAGACAAATATGTGATGGAATAGGAGTAGTAGGGTAGTGTGTGGGAAAGACGAAGGCTTGTTGGCATTGTTTAAAGTGGAAGTCTGCAAAAACAAACAACTAGTAAGAAAGGTCATAATACACCATCAGCCATTTGAAGCCTGGAAACCTTACAGGGTTAAAGTTAATTGAAAGAGCTTTATAGTGCCTGTGCTGGAGAGGAGACAGGCTCTCCCATCTAGAGCAACATGTGCATTAATATTTAATCATCAAAAGGCAAAGGTATAAAACAAGTATTGAAGTTAACACCAGAGAAAGAGCAGTCTCCTCACAGTATGAAAGGGAAGGAGCTGAGAAGGAGAGGCCTCGTACTCCAGAGAAGCCCCACCTGAACTGAGTGTCTAGGTAAAAAGAAGAGCTACAGTCCTCTGTCTTGAAGATCAATATATGCTTTTAAATGCAGACTCATTAGTGAAGCTGAGTGCACAGTTTCGGATATTGTGAGATTGCAAGGGCAATGCTGCAGTTTGTGCAAAAGTCCAGAAACATGCCTAGATAGTCTACCAGATCACTGAGAACAAGAATATGTTGTTTCTCTAAAAAAAAAAAATCCTTAAAGAGAGTTGACTAAGGCAAGTATGTGAGAATAAAAGCTGGTGCCAAGCTTTTAAGATGGCCTTGAAATGTCTGTCACAGGTAGGTATGTGGATAGAATTAAACACCTTTTTTTCCTGGCTGCAAAAACCTTTAGAGGAGTTAGGTGCTGACAGCCTTGAATGTTGCAGATGCTTTGGCGAAATAACACTCTGCTCTTTGCAGGTCTCAGCCTCCTGGAAGGGCAATCCCGCCCCATCACATGGCAGCACTTTCAAATCGTAGACAACGATGGCATCCAGAATGTTCGCCTGGTCATAACTGATGGCTTACAGCACGGGCAGCTCACTGTGAGAGGTAAATCGTTTCAACCTGAGGGCCTGGAAACGTGTTCTCTAGAGACAATCGGCTACAACAACGTGACAGTCACTAAGATGTGATAGACTCTGTCACATGTCGCTCCCTGCTGAGGGCTGCCAGATGCATAAGAGACAGATTTACAAGGGAATGAAGGTGGGGAAAGAAATACCTGCATGCACAGTAAGAAACAAAAGAATTCACAAGCTCATAATGAAAGTCAGTTGCATAGCCTAGACACTTTTGCAAATAGTGTATTTATTCTGTCCATATCCTTAAATGGGAGATACTTGTACTTTCTTAATGTGCATTTACATCCCAAAGCTGAAATTTTAAAGAACTCAGCTATGCTTTCACTGAGCAGGCATCACCTAGGCGAAATGCAGCTGCTATATTTTCACTTCCTACATTTTTACTTGAAGATGCTAAGGAATGCTGAGTGATCTTAATTTGTTGGCAAATACAGATAGCATTTGGATACGGTTGTTATTTACTGGCAGCTATAAGATTTGTTTCAAAAAGTGGCGATTAAATTAGACTTCTAATTAGTTAGCCTTCTTCATTGTGAATATCACTAATTTTGCTTTGCAATCTCATGAGTCAGCACAGTGCTGGTCTCTTTGGGAAAATGGTTAGGTAAAAAAAGTCACTCTGCTGTTGGCAGGGTGGAAAGAAGCTGCCACTATCAATGCTGGATTTTTTGATAGGTAAATGTATTTTTGTAAAATGCATAGCCTAGAGACATAAAGCAAGTATGTAAAGAAAAGGGGAAGGTAGTGTTTGGAATTCAGTGGAAGCAGAAAATATTCAGAATCATGTTTTGTCTCAGGAAACTATGCCAAGGAGTTCAGTGTCTGCATGACCATCCTCCTGTGGGGCTGCCAACGGGAGCTCTGCAGGGTCGGCAGTGTGCCACAGGCTCAGCCCCAGGGGCGGTGTTACGGGGGGCTGTGCAGTCCCCTGAGGAGCCAGCTGCAGGCTGTGGGGCCACAGACCGGCTGTGCCGCAGGAGCATGCAGAGCCCAGGGCCCATCTCGCAGCAGCAGCCCCACCCCTGCACGCAGACCCCCAGGATTTCTCAGCCTCCCGTTGACCAGCCACCGGTGGATGCTTCTTCTGCAGTGGCCACGCCTTACTCTCTTTTACGTGTCTGCACAGGCACATGCAAAGGAAACCACCACAACAATTTTTGGCAATTATCTTTTTTGTATTGCAAGCACTGACTGATGTTCACACTCTAAAGGAAAGTTTGGATTTAGTCCTCCAGCTGCATGGTAACTCTAACGCTGCTGGCAAATGGTCTGAGCCACTGCTCACTGAACCAGTGGAGTGGAATTATCTGTGGGGAACAATGTATCAGCCCAACGTTTTGAATGGTCTTTTGCTGAGTTTTGTTGATAAAGACTTCCTGGTTTTCTGACACTTGGCAAAGGAATTCTTCTGGAACTGCCAAAGGCACCTGACACAGAGTCTCGCTAGGCTAAAGTGAGCATTTACTGCAGTGTTAGGCCACTGATGGTATTTAGCTAAGACCTTTGGCATGAAGGACCATAGATGGAAGAAAGAGATATGCATGTTGTTCCCTGCCTTCTGTCACCTCTAACAGGGTTTTATTTGGTGGTGAGGCAGTTATTTCTCCATCCTAAAGCTTGCCCACAATTCTCTTCAAATCAGGAGAAAAGGGAGTGGGTGGGTGTCTCTGCAGAAGTTACACAGCAAGGAGGGCAAAAAAATATTTTTCTTGGAGGCCCTGGGGAGATCATCTCTTCCAGCACCAGCTTGTAGTTCTCAAAACCTTTAACCTGCCTGAATATATAATATATGTGTGCACATCATGTATAGTGAAGCAGAGGTGTAAAATTGTCTTAATATAGGTAGTAACCTCAATATGCAGAAAAAAAAGACCCACAAATATTATCTTTTACTTGCAATGAAATGCTGAGCTGTAATTATAAAACATATTCTCTTTGATGCTTAAAATACATGTAAAATGTTCTGATGAGAAAGTAGAGGTGGAAATTAAAGTGGAAACAGTCGCAGTTAAAAATCCTTGACATCTCCAATTACCCTTTGTTGCAATGGGCTTCTGGAGGATTTTCTCTGCTACCACAGTTGCAAATTCTGCATTCTTATAACTATTCCAAATTCCACAAACTTGTTTCCAGTAGGTGAAGTTACATTTGATTTTTCTAGTTAGAGATGCGTTCTCCTTCTTAGTCCCTTAATAACATCCATATTGGTGAAGCGTTCTTCTCTAGGCTGAACTGCATGTTTTTGATGCGTTTTCTTCCACTGTTTTGACAGGAGGGAAAGGATTCATGTTCACAGTGTTTGATATTCAGGCTGGAGTTGTTCAATACCATCATGATGACAGTGATTCTACTAAGGACTTTGTGGTGTTTAGGATTTTCGATGGCCTCCACAGTATTCGCCATAAGTTTCCAATCAATATTCTCCCTAAAGATGACAGTCCTCCATTTCTTATCAGCAATGTGGTCATTGAAGTTCAAGAGGGACAGGCGATTCTGATTCAGGGCTCCATGCTTCATGCTTCTGATATGGATTCTAGTGATGCTTACATACTATTCAATATTACCAAGCCACCACAGGCCGGAGAAATCATGAAGAAACCAGGACCAAACTTGATAGGTAATGAAACACATCCACAATAGCATGCTGTTATTTGTTGTCTCCATTTTAACTACATTAAAAGTTAGTTAGACAACTTATTTTGGCTCAGGACAAATCATGTCAAATTTGGACTTCTTTCATTATAGCGTATATCCCCATCATTAATCAATGTTGGTCTTTGCAAAAGGATAACTATGCCTGTGAATACAGTTTATCCCAATATATTCTTCTGAGTCTATTTCCCTACTGTACTTTTCTCCTCCAGAAATATTGGACTAGGTAGGACTTATTTTATCTGCAAAGATCCCTGACAAGTTCAAAGTTATTGGGTGATGCTAATAATGCTAAAAGAGGAAGAAAGCCCTCCTTCCATTTAACTGAACTTAGAAATTCCCACGCTATACTGCAGAGGCTGCTAGTCCTGCAAATTGTCTTTTGTCCTCTGAACAGGGCTTTATGCCCATTTGCTGTGTTTCTTCAATTTCTGAGTGATCTTTAAGTGACATAGAAAAGACGTTGATGATCTTCAGAAAACAATGGAAGGCAATGAGACAACATTTCAAAGGGCTTGCCCTAGTTAGGGTGAGAAAGAGCACATTATGCTTCACCAGTTACTTGCACAGCTAAAGGATAATTTTTATGAATTATTAAAATCATGCACTATTCAATAGAAGATATGTTGTTCAATTCAACAGGGTATTCTGTCAGCAGTTTTCTTCAGAGGGATCTATTTAATGGAATAATTTATTATCATCATTTGGGAGGAGAAGTGTTTGAAGATTCCCTTGAGTTTGTGCTGTGTGATAGTCATGACCCTCCCAATCTCTCAGAGCCACAGGTATGAAACTGACGCATCTTTGGCAGTCCTGCATTATTCCTTCAGATGGCTGATGATTTTACAACTTCTGACAGACTTTCAAATCAAACTGGCAGAGATTTTTTTCTGCTTGTCATCACCACAAATAATGTTCTTCAAAGCTAGCCCTAGTTCTTGCTTCCCATGGGTTAATTCTCTCTGCCTGGCCGGAGAGACACAAGTCCATTGTAAAGACATTTTCCTACACTGTAAAATGCAATGTTGAAAAAAAATTATATTTGGGGACCGCACAAACAAACTAAAGAGCCCTCCTGAAGTCAACTGAGAAGAGACTATTTATTTCACTCAGGAGTCCAACATACTGAATTTAAATTTGCTTTTAATTTAAAAGGAAACTGCCAAGATTCATAGGCTTTGCATGTAACTGTTGTATATCTCCCTTACTCATGTGTTCATGATACAGCATGACAGCTACAACCTACATCTCATATTCCAGTGATCCACTTACTACTGTGTGTGCATGTTTTGTGAACAGCTGCTTGGACACTCTTATTGGGAGGCATGGCTGCTGATTTTACTGTCTTCCTGATTTCAGGTGATGATGGTGCACATTATCCCTGTGGACAATCAGCTGCCCAGAGAAGCCCCAGGAGTGACCCGTCACCTGGTTGTTAAGGAGACTGAGATTGCTCACCTGACTAAGAAACATCTCCACTTCATAGACGTGGAAGAGCAAGAAAGGGAACTCACATACACCATAACCACTGCCCCATTTTTCTCTTGCATGCACGAGTAGGTGTGAGGTGCCATACTTTTTAGGTGGGACAGGGCAATGAGCCATGTGAGAGGAGCAGCCCCAGTGGCAGTAGCATGCTTGTGTCTCAGGTTCTTCATCTGTCTGCTTAAAGTGCAGGTGACAATAGCCGGGTGTGGCTCTCCTGTTGATGATTAAGGGTGAGCTGGAGCTGAAAGCAACAGAAAAATACAGAGTAATAATAATAAGAAAAGCATAGTTTAGCAAGAAATAAGGAGGAAAACACCTGAAATCTTTTGTTGCCTTTTGTTGGACTTGCATTTTACACTGGCCTGTGGGATCTCGTACAACCTTGAGCACAAGACACAGCACATCTCCTAACTGATAGAGTGTAGCTGACCTGGGCCTGCCCCAGACTGAGAAGATGAGGTGCTGCAGCTTTTTCTAGCATATTATTACTATGGCACTGTGAAGGACTCCTGGTTCTGGACCAGGAAGCTGTGGAGCAGAACGCAGGCAGAACAGGTTATGGGAGCAATAGGGGTATGGGATGAATGGGTGTAGTAGCAGTTTACATGTCACTGATGCTGCGTCAGCATTTGGTAAATTCATGACAGCATCGGCAACAATTTACTCAATAGAAAAGTTTAAATTCCAGCCACTGCACAGTTTTAAGTTGAAGATCAAGAGTTTCAATTTTGAGCTCAAGCAACAGAGGATCAGTATGCAGCTGGGGAGTAGGATCTTTAGGCTGTTCCCCTATTCAGTCAAATAGCCATATACTTATCCAGTTTGCTGGTGACTGCTGTTGGAAAGCTGGCTTGCTGGCAACTGTTCATTCCAAAAGTTTATAAGATGCACGAAAACCAGAAATTGTTTGTTTTTCTACATAAACGTAAATGCAGGTGTATGTGTAATAAGAATGCAATGGACTAGACTCACTGGTCGTGTAAATGGTATCTGGGGTGTGCAGAGACACACTTGTAGCAAACCCAGAGCTTGCTTATAATGTATGCAATGACTTCTCATGACCATCCTGAAAAATATTTCTTGTGGTCAGTTTTCTGTGATAATGTTTAGATGAATAACAAGGATACAAGAATGAAGAATGTTTTCCCTTTCAATGCAGTTGGGAGTGGGAAGTTAATTTGAAATGCAAGATAGAGCTATGTGACTGTTGTTTTTCCTGTTCTTCAGTATTGCTAACCAGGACATACTTATTTTCGTACAGCCACTCCGACGCTGGAAGGCTGTTTATGGTGGACACCATCCCCAAGCTGGTCAAGGATCCTGCTGCTCTTGCACTGCGGTCATTTACTCAGGTTTGTTATGTTACCTGATACCATATCCAGTTCTAAACAATCTTAAAAAATTACCAGTATACAGATTCTTTTTGACAGGAGAAGAAGAGGTGAAAAATGAGGAGCAGTACTACCATGAGCTCTGCTTAAGAAGCTCAAAACATTGCTAATTCAAGTCCAGCTTTTAAAACAAATTTCCATCATGCTTCAGTTTTGTAATATGTAAACACGATTCTCCTTCTGAAACCAGAAGGGGATGCAGTTGCTCAGGGTAGGCTGAATTGGTTTCCAGCATGATGTAAAGAGGAAGGAAAAAATACACAAAATGTGGAAATGACACCTTGACAGTTTCCAGCCTCTTCTCCATGTCTCCATCAATAGATATGGCACAGGCTGAAACAGGCCTTTTTCAGGATTTTGTTGTTCAGTTTCAATGCTTCTACAGTGTGACGGATGTCTTAGAGATATTAGTAAAGTGCCCTGTTTTATATCCTGCTGTATGGCTAAGGTTGCATAATGGTGATCACTGCAGCACAATAATGAGAACTCCGACCCTACAAATCCTTAATCATGTGCATAATGTGAGTGTCTGGATGCAAGATTTTGGGGAATATTTTAGCCTCTTTCACCAGCCTGCCCTCACCCGGGGAGGCAGGGTGTGCAGCTTATTCATACTGGTGAGGCCAAATTTAGCTGCTATGGGATATGTTACACTAAAAGCTACGCTTTGGTGAATTGTTTATTTTAAACTCACAGTTAGAAAAGGCCCTGGGATCAGCATTCCACCGAGAAGGTAAGGCCACTGCCTCTGTTATCACTTATAAACTGTGTCCATATTTTTTGCCACAGGTTTGAGTATTTGAACCTGTACTCACCTGATTTGTAGCTAAAGAAGCACTACTCAAGATATTGCCAGTAGCTAAAGAGTAAATGGAAAGTTTCTAGAATTAATCTTGACAGTTGGGATAGCTTCTAATCAGGAGATGAGAAAGGTGCCTAATGTCCTGAATTATGGCTACTCCCATTATCTCTACTTACACGCACCTCTCTTCTCTTTTTGCAGCATGCTGTGAACTATATGAAAGTTGCCTACATGCCACCGCTGCAGGACATCGGGCCTGAAGCTCAGCAAGTGCATTTTATTTTTTCCGTCAGCAATCAGCATGGTGGCACTTTGTATGGGATCTGCTTCAATATCACAATTCTTCCTGTGGACAATCAAGCCCCAGAGGTACGGTGGTGGTGAGGGTGAGAGGGAAGGACTTGGGAATGGCTTTGGGTAGAAACAGAAATGCAGAGGGATGTCCTGATCTCACCAAAATAAAAAGTAAATCTTTCATGGGATCAGGGTTTCAGTGTCTTTCCCATAGCCTGCATTGGGACTGAAGTGGAAGGTGAAGTCTGGTGTGTGTGCAAGGTGATTTTTCATTCTAAGTAAGCTGAGGTCTGCCTTCAGCGTCTGACTGGCTGTACAAAGATACGTGTGCCACATCCTGATTAGCAAAACTGCATCCCCCCTCTTTGTCTTGCCTGTTTTTTATGAAGGTCAGGAGCCTCCATGAATGGGATCAGGACTGGGCTGCACATGTTAGGGCCTAATATTAGGAAATTTCTAAGGCTTTCCTAACACAGCAGAAAAGAGTACAGCTTTTGATATTTTGGGTTTTAAGGTGTCACCCGTCCTCATGCCAGAGCAAATTGAAATTGCACTTTTCGGAGGTGCAGTAGAAAAGGGAGTTCAGCATTTCTCCTCCATGCAGGTTTTTACAAGCCATTTGCAAGTGGAAGAGGGTGGCCTGAGGCCTGTCACAGAGGGACACATTCTCATCTCTGATGTGGACACCAAGCGGGAGCATCTCCTCCTCCTCCTGCAGAGACAGCCTCAGCATGGGGCGGTGGAGCTGGATGGCGTTCCAATGAAGGAAGGTGACAGGCTTTCCTGTGGGGACCTGCGTACCCTGGCAGTCAGGTTAGAAGAGTGGCTATCTTTTCCTCGTGTGATGGCCGAGTCTCTCAGTCGGACGAGTGAAAGCCCTGCAGCAGAGTGGTGCGAGGCACAGAGGCTACAGCTAGCCATGCTCACTGTAGCATGGCTCTGGCAGAGTGGCTCCAGGCCAAGACTGCTGTCTGAGCCCCGGGACTGCAACAGTTACTGTGCAAACTGAGCTGTTGTACGGCCAGGAGGTGGGAGCTAGCGACCATGTCTGATGTAGATAGGTTTCTCTACAATAAAGTACTGCCTCATGCAGATGGTGAGGCAAATTCTGTATTCAGCCATGCAGTTCCTGTGAAGGAGGCAATGGTTGCCCTCTTTTTTCTTTTGAGCAAGTTATGTGTTTATTAAACTCAGTTAGTTTACAAGAAAACTTGTATTGACGCTGATTAACCTGGAGATGAAAATTTTGCTGCTATATTTGTGGCAAGAACACGATTTCGCTTTCTAGATGCATGCAGAATTAGAGCTCCGTGACTCTTTTTCGATCTGTTGGTCAAAGAAAGCACCTACCACAGTGAGGACATACGTGTTTGGTAAACACCTCACAAGCAGCTAGAACATAGATGAAAAAACTTGTGTGAAAACTTTTTCCCAGCTGATGCCCGGTATATTTTTTTTTGGGGGGGGAAGGGAGAGGAGGGAGTTTCTTGTAGGAGACCACATGTTGCGGTTTAACCCCAGACAGCATCTAAGCACCATGCAGCCGCTCACTCACTGCCTTCACAGTGGGATGGGGGAGAGAGAGAGTCAGAAGGGTAAAAATGAGAAAACTCATGGATTGGCATAAGGACAGTTTAACAGAGGAAGAAAAAGCTGCATACATAAGCAATTCAAAACAAGGGATTCATTCACCACTTCCCACCGGCAGGCAGGTGTTCAGCCGTCTCCAGGAAAGCAGGGCTCCATCATGTGTAACAGTTATTTGGGAAGACAAACACCATAGCTCTGAATGTCCCCCCTCTCCTTCTGCTTCCCCTCACTTTACAGTGCTGAGCATGATGTCATATGGTATGGGATATCCCTTTGGTCAGCTGGGGTTGGCTGTCCCAGCTATGTCCCCTCCCAGCTTCTTGTGCACTCCCAGCCTCCTTGCTGGTGAGGAGCAGAGAAGGCCTTTGTGCAAGCACTGCTCAGCAATAACTAAAATATCCATGTATTATCAACACTGTTTTCAGCACAAATCCATAACACAGCTCCATACCAGCTACTATGAAGAAAGTTAACTCTATCCCAGCCAAAACCAGCACACCACACAATCCCTCTGAAGACTTTCTGATCCTGAACCAGCAGCCTTAGATGGACACCCTTGCACAGGGATCATCTTTTTCTATTTTGAGAGATCCACATTGTCTGGCATGAACAGAAAGCACAACTTTTTTGTGTGAAATCTGTGTAGCTCTTTTTTTTTCTTTTCCACAGGTATCGGCATGACGGCTCTGAGACTCTCACTGATGATGTTCTCTTTGCAGCCACAGATGGCATCCACTTTGTAGAGTTCATCCTGCAGGTCAAGGTCAGTGTGTTGCATCTTTCTGAGAAAAATTGCCTGTGCAGAAGAGTGCAAAGCTTGACTTCTGAAAGTCTTCGCATTCCCTTGGAAATTGCAAGATGATGGACTTGTTAGGCTTCCATCTCTACCCTAGGTTTCGGGTTTATGTGGCAAATTTGAGAGGAGATATGGCTTGTACTAGCTGAAAGGTATTTGTGCTTGCTGTAGCTTGGGTTCTTCTGTCTGGAATTATACTCTCTGTTCCTTGATATTGGGAGTGAGTTTTCTTTCTCAAGCTACAATTGCCTAGTTTGGCTTACTTTTGCCTTTGAATTTCAACAGTGACCCTAATTCAGCTTTGTTTTGTCCACCGAGAGAACTCAATGTATTCGGACACTGACACCATGCTTCTGTTTTAGGATAGAAAGCAATGTATTAAAACAACAGGTTTCCACTGAAATGAAAAATGAAAGATCTGAAATTATTTTTCTGATTAGGTGTTGCCTGTGAATGACGAGCCACCTATTATGCAAACAGGCCTTGTTCCTGTGCTCCACTGCCTGGAAGGTGAAGAAGTGGTCCTCTCCTCGGCGTACATTAATGCCACAGATGCAGACAGTGATGACATGAAACTGATGTTTATGCTGGCTCGCCAGCCCTACCACGGGGTGGTGAGGAAAGCTGGCATTGCTGTGGATCGTTTCTCCCAAGCTGATGTCACCTCTGGTTTCATCACATATAAGCATACTAGTAAGTGAGTTAAAGGCAGAATTAGGCTGGAAGATGGTCAGAGAGTTTTTGGCAGAAAATCTTAACCTGAATCCATATAATCTTTGCAGAAACTCAGCAGGAACTGCTCAGAAACCAATTGTGTTCTGACCAGGGAAAACGTAAGCTGGCTTTGAAAGAAGGCTGATGATACACAACTACCAAATGTTTTAATGTGGTCTCCAAATTTCTGTTTGCACTCAAAATTACATTAGAACAACTAGATGAAAGCATCATAATCCTGGAGGATCTCTTTCACTGTGGCTGATAAAATATCTTGGTCTTTCTGGCAAAATTACTATTAAATTAGTTACAAAATAGAGTCTTCTTATTTGTTTCATGACATTAAAAAAACCCTTCAGCCTTTTTGCATAGTTTTGTTTAGATAAAATAATGTAACGCTGTAAATAAGGATGCCTAGTTTTAATAGAAACTGCTAACAACCCAAGGTAGTTCTTGCTTGCCTCTCCAATCTGGATGGAGATCCACTCTTGAACAGCTTCTAGCCTTTCTGTACCACAAGATAAATGATCTTCAGATTTTCTTCAAGACAAACACATTCCTAAAAAGGTATTATTTTTTTATTTTTATCTTTAAAATCCATAAATACTTGTTTTTAATCAGACACAGAAATCAATGGCCAGTTAACCCCCTTTCCTACTTAATTTGATCCTTTCATTAGCATTAAAGGGGTTCTCTTTTCTACATGTCTGATAAAAGCTTTAGTCTTCTTTTTTCAAAGGCCTTGGGTTTCTGTATAATTAGTCTGTAATTTTGTGCAAGCACAGAGAATATATGTGATATTTTCAGGCTTGGCACTGGCTAAAACGAACAGCTGGTATTTGAGAACAGAAGGAAGTACTTCATTGTGGATACCCGTAACAAAGTTTTCATTAGATTCAGATTCTTATCTAAGGATAACAGGAACAATATTTTGATGGCAGTGTTTTGCAGAGGCAATGAAGGGAAGTTAGTGAAGTTAGATTATGAGTAATATCTTGCAGCAATGCAAGACAGGCTGCCAGAAGTGCTGAGGACTGGAATACACTCAGACACAGATGCTTCTTGCAAGGGCTGGCAGTTCCCAGTCCTGTGCTGTATCAGCCCACATTTTGAATGCGATTACATATAGGCATAATACACAGTATAGTACAAAGCACAGCTCTTGTTATAGTCCATTTTGTAGGGATAAGAGGTACATAGGAAGACATGAATTTCTTGGTATGCAAAAATATTTTATTCTGGAAGAGCATGGATAGTACTGCTCATCATAGAGAGAGTACGTATGTAAAAGAAAGATCTTCTCCTGCATCCTTCAAGAAGGAATGCAGAAAAACTCCCTTTCTGCACAGATGTACCTTTTACACATGCCTCAGTGCATGAAGAACAGAACCACAAGGACTATCAGCAATTTTATTACAGTTACAATGTAATATCATAACATTGCAATAGTAATATTATAACTATTAATAACAGTTATATACTTTTTTACACCCTTTATTCTAGAATAGCAGTAAGCTGGTTAAAAATAATTATAAACAACAAACCAAATCCCTAACCAAACAGCACCCCCACCAGCCTGAATTAAGAGTTCTAGTAATTTTGCTGTTGTTTCAGTCTGCTTTCATCTTCTGACTTTGAATACTTCAGACTGTCCTTGCAGGATAAAAATTATTATTCGTGAAGTTTTGGACAAACATTTCTTCTGAACGCAACACTTTTTCCAGGTGGGGAGATTGGCCTGACTCCTTCCACTGAGATCTTAACCTTTGTTGTCTCTGATGGTGAGGCCGGCCTAGATGTGAAAGACTGCTGTTATGGTGGACCTCTCCCTCCTCCAGTTCCTCTTCGTGATCCGTTTCCAGTATATGACCTTAACATCACTGTATTTCCAGTGGATAACCAGCCTCCATCAATCGCAACTGGTGAAAGCTTTCTCTCACTATAGCATTATAATCCGGGCTATGCAGTACTGTTAATGACTAAAGACTCAGGGTTTTTGTTTGTTTGGATGTTTGTTTTTTAGCATCAGAGTCAGCTGAGATCAGCATACAAAAGTTTTAGATCAGAATTTCCATTAATATTTTTTTATTTTTCTGTTACAGTGCAACCACCAAATTCAGCTGCAGGTGCATATATGAGCAACTGCGTGTGGCTTTTCAGACACGTGTTTAAATCAGACTGCTCAGATCTGCTTCCCTGCACCTACACATGTCCATTGCTGCATATGTAAGCTAAGTCCGAGTGAAAGCAGCTGATATCTTCTCCCTGAACTGAACTTTGGACCAGACATTATACAATGCAAAAACATAAACATAAATACCTGCGTACCTTTGTATGTAAAGTATACAGCAGAAATTTAGACTCTGGTCTTTATATGAAGGGAGAGAATCTTTTGTCACCTATATTCACTTCTATTAGTGAATAAAGACAAATCTAGGCTATATATGCAACAGGTCAGATTAATAGACGTCAAGTCACATTTTCACTAGTACTCTTCAGCATCAAAAATAACTGAGTTAAAATAGGAATAATGTTGGTAATGTACATTTAGTCCAACAACAGCCCATTGCGTGAAATTTCCATTGACTTCCTGGGCTTTGGATGAAGTCTGTAGTATACATATTAAAGATATGTTTTCTGTATGCTTGTCTTTTTCCATGTCATTTATTTATAAGCACATTTATATGTTATGTATCTTGGAGAATATTTAAGCATATATACGAGTAGTTTTGTAATTTGCAGGCTCTCACCCAAGTAATGTTCTGGAAATGAAGCGTTGTCCCAGCAGGGAAATTAAGCAGTGATGCATGAAAAACTGTTCATTATGAGCAATTCGTAACAGCTCTCATGTAATTAATGCTCTGAAATACAGAGGTAACAACTGATTTTGAGCAGCACGTACTCCATACCTAACAACTGAGCAGTAAAATAATCTCATGATCCCCTTCCTCTCTACTTATGTGATGGTAAAAGTACAGTTCATGGTGTAAAAAGAGAAAAAACCTAAACCAACCCCCCGCAGTACCTCAGTATTTGTCGTCTTTTTCCCCTTAGTTATTAGTTCCATTCTTGTTAACAAAAACAACAGTAAAATGAGCTAAATAAGCAATAATGCTTATCATATTGTTTGTGTGCAGGTGCAAGGTTTGTGGTGGAGGAGGGCTCCTCAGCACCCCTTACCACCAACCATTTGTTTGCCACTGACCCTGACACCACTGCAGATGACTTAGAGTTTGTCTTGGTTTCTCCTCCCCAGTTTGGTTACATTGAAAACATACTGCCTTCTCCTGGGTTTGAGAAGAGCAACATGGGTATAAGTATAGGTAAGTCTAAACAACGTGGGGTAATCAAGCAGATGGAATACAGACAGCTCCTGGAGGGCTGTGCAGTGGGCTCTGGTGAAGCAGCTGCAGGTGTGTGCATTAATACAGGCTTACTGAGGAAGGCAGGTGCTGGCAAATGAAAAGCAGTGGGACTGTGTGGGAGGAGTTCAAGAGGAGATCACAGCTCTGCACACCTGGAGAATTGTCACTGGAAATAAACATGCCAATCCTTGTTTTATGGATTCCAGCTGCAATCTATTAGGAGTAGCAATATGAGACATTAATCTGCCCTCTCCACCTCCCCCTTTGCTCTCCCAGGCAAGGCTCCTGCACTTCACTTTGCCTGTACTCCTGTCAATTCGATGCTGTAGCTGAGAATCTGAAAAGCCCAAGTCCCATGCTAATTTCTAAGGCAAAGTTACCAAAGTGAGAGAGATGGTGGTCGACTTGGGTCTCTTCCCTTGTCCTCCTTCAAACATTGTCAGGCAGTTTCATCCTCAGCAGAACAGATAGTGGCAGGCTCTGTAATGCTACCAGCTTTTACCAGTGCCTCCAGCTGGACACAGAATCACTGAGCTATTTGGTCCCTGTTTTCCTGGTCTGTCAGCCAAATAACAATCAATGTAATCACTTCGACATCAGGTCTTTTCCTACCTGTTTTTTATTTGGGCTCAGTTCTTCAGACTGAAGTGCATGAAGTTGCACAGTCCAAAAAGAAGCATAAGGATGCATTTTTGTTTTGGGGGAAGGCATGTGTCCTGCGGTAACATGTGTAACTCTTTCATCCAAAAAATAACTAATAACTTACAAAATCCAAGTTATTTATTCTTTGAAGGAAGACATAGTTTCAAATTTTTTTATGATCTGTAAGACCAGAATGCAGAAAAAGACTGTGTTAACTCATCATCTCTTTAAAATCTCCAGCTTCATTTCAGCTGAAGCACCTGAAAGCCCTGAGCGTAAACTATGTACAAGCCAGGCATGTGCGAATGGAGCCAACAGCAGACCACTTTGTACTTTATGTCACCGACGGGCTGCATCGCTCAGCAGAGACTCCATTTTTCGTGCTGATCAACCCAACCAATGACGAAGTCCCAGAGTTCGTAGCAAGGAATATTACTGTAAGGAAAAAATCAAAATGCCTGTCATATAATTATTTTGTTCCAGAAAACACTCTTTAATATAAATAAGAACACTGTTCTGACACCTGTTCCTCTGTATCTTCCCCTTAATTTGTGTAGTTCCGTCTTGACTAGGAAACAGTCCAGTTAAATCCCATGTAAACTTGTAAGACAGAGCTTCAGTGGAACTGGAGCAGTGCACAGCTCTGTTTGGTAATGTGCAGTTCAGCAAAAAAAAAGGCTCAAATTTTTTAAACAAATTATCATCTAGAAAGCAGAAGGATCTTTATGCTTCTTCTGGTTTCTCAAGAGCTTTTAATATTTTTTTAATGGAGTTTTTTGTGTTCATGACATAGGCTCTCTCCACTCTGAAGACTGCTTTTAATATAAATAATAATTCTGTGACTACCATACTAGGGCAGTGTAAGCTTATCTTACCATAAAGTAAAAAGTGCATGTATATGTATAAATTCATATGCATGCATATTTTTCTATATATTTATATATTTAAAGGCTTCCTCCTCTGTGCACTCCCTGACACTTAATACGAAGTTTACTCATCTAACAGATTTTCTATTAATTTGGGCAGATACAAATTCCTATCTCACCTTCTCTTTTGCTCACTGTAACCATTTACTACTCTATGTCTCTTAAAGTGGTTGAAATCAGTAAGCGGTTCAAAAGCTGCAGGGGAAGGGGTGGAGGAAACAGAGAAATAAACTCTTACGGAAAAGTATCCTACACAGGAATCTATGCTAAAATTGTATAATTTCTTTTTATGTAAAAGAATTGAACATTTTTTCTTTCACGTTCAGGTTCATGAGGGGGAGATGAAAGAGCTGGATCTCTCTGTTATCAACGCAGTTGATCTGGATGTGCCTCAAGACCATTTGGTATTTGGGGTTGTGCAGAGGCCCTGGCACGGATTCCTTATTAATGGAGTTCATGGCAATGATATTCAACACTATCAACACTTGATTAACCATGACCACAACAGCCATGGGTTGCTTGTTCATGACTTTTCCATGGAGCTACTGAAGCAGGGTAGGTGCAGCATTATTCTTCTAACACCGGTTTTTCATTCCTTTAATAAGGCAAGGTGGCACGGTAAGAAATCTTCACCACTTATTTATTCACTTGCCTTATGTGTATTTCCAATACAATGTTTAGGAACAGAAGTTAACCTATTTAATGCTAATGTTTCATATTGATTTTTGAAACTGTCAATAAAATCACCCTGAGAGACCGACGTGTCTGAAAGGGTCATAATATGACTAGGAGGGTCATCTGCCCTGAAAAAATAAAGGGAATATTGTTACATATCAGCAAACAGATTTCAAAATGTTTGACAGCACCTAGAACAGAGACAGCGAGATTCATTTAAAAACACATTAACTGATCTTGGAGTGAAATATTGCTCTAAATGATCACAGAATCACAGAATGTTCGGGATTGGAAGGGACCTCTGTGGGTCATCTAGTCCAACCCCCCTGCCGAAGCAGGGTCACCTACAGCAGGCTGCACAGGACCTTGTCCAGGCGGGTCTTGAATATCTCC
>Ga0065711_1032654_pt1 | contig 26954 bp, 10 predicted proteins | sample Hoacrofraction12_FD_59098 | JGI IMG/M metagenome (GOLD analysis project Ga0065711, IMG submission 59098) | Hoatzin crop microbial communities from Cojedes, Venezuela - Epithelial fraction 12 v2 (version 2) | ecosystem: Host-associated > Birds > Digestive system > Esophagus > Crop | place... | reverse complement strand
CAACCCTCCTGCCAAAGCAGGGTCACCTACAGCAAGCTGCACAGGACCTTGTCCAGGCAGGTCTTGAATATCTCCAGAGAAGGAGACTCCACAACCCCCCTGGGCAGCCTGTTCCAGTGCTCTGTCACCCTCAGAGGGAAAAAGTTCTTCCTCATGTTCAGAGGGAACTTCCTGTGCTTCAGTTTGTGCCCATTGCCCCTCGTCCTGTCGCTGGGCACTGCTGAAAAGAGTCTGGCCCCATCCTTCTGACACCCACCCTTCAGATATTTGTAAGCATTTATAAGGTCTCATATATATAATATTATATACATATATAAAAAACTTAGTTATACTTAAGCTTACCTGATTTAATTCAACTACTTAATCTTCTGAAATTTTGAGTATCTTGTATCTCTCTTCTATTTGTTAACCTGAGTGCTTTTGCCCTGCTGTATCCTATCACATCTGGAAATCTGACTTGATCAACTGGAGTTCTGCACCAAATTCAGCTGAAATAAAAATAGATTAAAAACTATAAAAAAGTGCTTTCTCTGTGATGCTATTTCCAATTTTTGCTTGAATTTTAGTTCCCTGGAAGACCTGCAGCCTGGTGTAAATGTTTTAGCTGTTCTTTAACTACACTAAATCTAGCACCAAGAGCTGACCTAAGCAGGTCAGCAAAATGAACAGGGGAGTAGAAATTCAGTGTTTTCAAGCTCATTCTTCAGGGCTTTTGATTTCTCTCTGTACAGGTTTTGCTCACGTAGAAGGATTTGTCTCCACTTTTTTTTCTTGAACCAGAACCCTGTTATTTGCCATAAAGATGCACGGTTGCTTGTAGAATAGACACCTGGTCAGGAGAGCAGCCTACTAAATTTGTAGTTTTCATAGGATTGTATTTTGGGGTATTCAAAACTATATACTGTGTATAAATTAAGGCTTGCAATTATTTAAATCAGTTCTTCGTCTGACCTGTGTGCCTTTCTTACTTCGTATAAAAATACAATCAAGATTCTACTGCCCACTCTTTATGACAAGTATGAAAATAAATGCCTTTGTGACAGCAGCCAGATAATTCCCTACCACAAATCAAGATTTAGTTTTCATTTGCTCTTACAGTTTTTTCCAGTCTCCAGTATTTCTCTTTAATAGAGTTTTTGCTACATTTCTGTTCTTTTATAGCGCAGTAGTATATACAAGGAAAGCTACCAAGAATGAAGCATTTCTGGTTCTCCTTTAAAATGGGATGAAACTGAACTGCAAAGTTTGATTGTATTTCAAATGCTGGGCACAGAGATTCATTGTGTAACTCTCGGGTGATTTTGAAGTTAATTTTGAAACTGAGCATTCTAGAATGTGGCTTTGAGCCCAGTCCCTGGAATGATTTCAGAAAAATATCTAGAATAAGAAAGAACTTACCAGCTACTACTCACTTAACATTATCAGTTTGGTAGGGGTGGGATGGAGAAAATCTCTAAAAATCTACCGAAAAAAGCCTAAATTCATATGTCCTATGTAACATGACTGTATTTTAAATTTTTGTCTTTTTTTCTTTAGGGATAAAAAAGAAGTTGCAGTCTGTCTTGGTTTTTGACTTGTCTCTCATTAATCTGCTCTAGGAAAAACCAAAATCACTGTCTGTGGCCCAATTTTACTCAATATTCCCGAGTGCAAGAGCCATTTGTTTACAGTGAGAATGCAAAATAAGGTATATGAAGAGATACTGGAATTCTGCCGTATGCTATAACACATGAACAGTTTAGACTATGTTACATTCATGTGAAGGAGAGGACCCTGATGGGCAAATGCATTGCTTTATTCTGTCTTGAATCCTTAATAAGAGTACTTAGCACCTTCATAACATTGCAAAAAAATTAAATAATCCTCAAAAAACCATAGGTTTTGTAAATATTAACAAAGAAAAATCAGCCTACAACTAGGGACAATGAGGCACAGAGTGAGCCTAGAGCTGTGCTAGTCTTGGTAATTGCGACATTGGCATCGCTGCTCTTTTTTCTGTTTTGCAGCATGTGCCGCTGCTTTTCAATTTGCTATCTATGCAGCAGGCTTTAAAATATGTATGCATCTCTGTACATTATGCACAAAATTATCTTTGTTGCACATTTGTAGTGACAAAGAAATAGAACTGTCACCAGTTTCTCAAGTACATAGAAATATAGAGAAATATATATTTTTTATATTATGAGATACAGCACATCGGTACAAATTCAGTGGTAAGAAAGCATATATTGTAGCCTGGCAAACAAGTGTGAGTTGCTGTAAGTTAAAAGTTGAAGGACAGTTTGTGCTCGTATTTCTGCTGGTTGTTACTTGAGGCAGCACTGGTGAAATCAAATTTATCTTGGTGTAGCTGCACAGGTTCTGTATTAGAGGAATGGAATTCAGACACATGACAGGAAAAATAATCAACATCAGGGGCATAAAGAAGCAATCAGCTTCTTGCTTCTCTTATCACTGTCTATCCCATACCTTACTCTCCATTGTTGTGACTATACACATGCCTCAACCCAGTTCCCAAATCTTGAAAATTATACTCTTTGAAATCCTCTCTGAACAACACCTACTTACAGAGATATAATCTCTTCTAAATGGATAGCCTACTATGTTTTCAGTATGACTTCATATGGTACTAATAGTCATGGCTATATAAATAAAACCCAGCCTTCTTGAACTATTTTCCACTGAATTAATGGCTGCTGTGTTTACCTTTCTTTTACCATGATCATTCAACACATCGGGTTGAGAATGTTTTTTAAAAAGTGGTTATACTGGGCTTTTTGTTTGATTTTATTTTGGTTTTTTGAAAAGCAAGAATGTTAACTTGTAAGAGTTCTCAAAATCATGACAAAAACTCAGCTTCAAGAAGAAGTTTCAGAAATTTCCTTCTATGGTATTTCCATAAAACATATATATGATGACATTTCTTTTCATTTCCAGATAGGTGAAATATATTCCACCTTCATGTTGTACACATTGTACACATGATTTTGTAGCGTGATTAATGATCCAAAGTAACAAACCCAGCAGATCTGTGCAGGACTGAGATCTTAAGTCCTAGTCCCATAAAGATCTTATTATGAACTTAACACTGAGAACATCCGCAGTTTTAGTGAACTCAGTTGAACCTCTTGAACATGTAAAGTCTCTGAATAGTGAAAGATTGTAAATTCTTTAGGGTAGGAACAGAATTTGCCTGCTATTTATAACAGAAAGCACGCAATGTATCTCCAAGCTAGAAGGAGTCTTTGGGTACAAGTGGTAAATAATAATAATTAGGTCCTTTATCCCGTCCAAAAGCCATACAAGGGGATATGGGGCATGTTATCTGGTGTACTTTATAGCATCAGTTGGTATAACATTGTTGATGTCATTTGTAACAGAAAACAGTCAGAGTTAATTTTAAAATACAATACCTTTGTGTATTGTTAGGATTTATGAAGAATAATAGTATTGGACAACTCTCCTGTTTTTATTTTATTTAAATGTGGCTGTTCATATGGGTAGAACTTTGTTTGGGATTTATCATGTTGTGTTTAAAATGGAGAGCCTGATGTTGTCATAAATTCATTGCAGTGCAAGCATTGAATGTTATCGTACATATGTTACAGCATATGGCAGGGTTTCATCCCTCATCTCTTTCTTATGCTCTGTCCTTAGAGTCACTAAAAGGCTGTCCCACGAGATGACTCTTTGTTAAATTAGGTCAGCAGCTGGAGGAGGCCATGTGTCGATTCCACTGCTGAATAATATGGAAGATCTGACACTTGAAAATTATGTTTGGTTCAGCTTTTTCTGGGAAGAAAGGGGAAATCTGGCAAGAGGTTTTAGTCTGACCGTAGAAGTCTCTAGATACTTCTAGTCAGATATTTCTAGATATTTTAAATTTATTTTCTATGACTGTGTTAACTACACTGTTGTTTTCAAACATTCGAAGTGTACTAGACAGATGTCTGTAGGCAGATTTAACTTTATCTCAGTGAAGCTCCTGCAGTGGTATGTCTGTATCACCAGGAAGAAGGGGCTGACCTTGTAGCTACTGCCTTGGCTGCTTATGGTACTGGTAGTAAAAGAATACTTTTGCATAAATTGGTCTCTACAGACTCTGGATTGCTTTGCTGTATCCTATTTCACTTTACTCATAGCCACACATACAGAAGAAGGGAAGAAAAGCTAGCATAGCGCAGTGATGTATGTATAGTGTATGCCCTGCAGGACACGGTCTTGCTCCAGCCTTCCAGACAGAATGACATTTTACCTGTGCTGCTTTACCAGTGGTTCCAATTCCACTGCCTTTCTGTCACTCATGATTATAGAAAACTTTACCACAGTCACTCTCATTTGCATCTTTTTCAGGTTGGCGAGTATAACCCTACTTAATTGTTCTTCAGTGCTGCAGGCTTTGATTAGCTTTGTTGCTGCCTTTGAACCTTTTCCAGTTCTTCTGTTCACATTTTAAGACAGAAAGTTTAGTACCCCATGATATTCAAGAGGCAGACATGCCATGGATTTATGCAGTGGCTTAATTATGTTCTATGATTTTTTTGTTTTGTTTAGTTATTTGTTTACCACTTTTTAAATAATTCCTAACATTTTGTTTACTTTTTTCCTGCTACTGAGAAATGAACTAAAATTTTCATGGAAGTATTGATTATTCTCCTAGATCTCATTCCTGGATAGTAGCAGTCATCTCAAATCAAATTCAGACTTTGAGGCTTTTTGGGTTTAAGTTGCAAAATTTAATTTATTCTTTGACACGCAGTGAAGACTTGGATCTATGAATCAGCAATGAACAGAATTTTCTAGTCTGATCTGATTTTTTTTTTCTCTTTTACTATCCCAGTGCAGAATTTTTGACCATATTGTCTGGAATATGGGAGTCACAATTTTAGCCACTTGTCTTGCTGAAAGATGACTTGTACAGAAATCTGTATGTAGAAAGACTTCTAGAACAAAGATAGTGCAGCTTAGTGAGGAAAAGAGAACACTCTGACTTGTTTAGCCTAAAAGGGGCATGATCTCTATCCATAAAAACTTTTTGAGGGCAAACACCTGAGAGCAAACTCCCGTCAAGCTAAGGGTCAGCTAAAGGTCAACACTGGCATAAAAACATTAGTGTAAGCAGTCCATGAATAAATTTTATACTAGGAATTATGTCGCTGCTAACTTTAATGCTATCAGGTTACCTGTGGCAGTAGTAAAGGGGGAAAAAATCTGTTTTCACTGTGTATTTTAGAAGTTGATGAAAGGTATTATTCTGATGTGTTTCCTGTAGAAGCAGCAAACTATATCTTATGCAGGATGCATCTACTCTTGTCTTCTGTGCATGTAAGTGGAAAAATGGTATTTCTGATCATTTCAACAGCAAAAGGAGAAGAAAAAAAAAGAAACAACTTTTCCCAAACCTTCCAAGACACTTTGGGCCTGATATTTGAATATACTTGGCTAAACATAATATTTCCAGTAAATCTATGTGCATCCAAAAAATACAGGTTACGATACAGGTTACGACTCTATCTTTGTTAATGTGTTTCTCCTTCCTGCTATATTGTTTAATTTTTTGAAAACAAATACTATGTGCTCTACAGATGCGATATTTGTCAAAAGGGTTTTCTAATTAGTAAAGTTCCTTGAATGAGTGGAGTGGATATTAAAAGTATGATTTCTATTTGTTATTACTGACATTTCCACTGCGCCTTGAGTTTGAATGTTCCTTTTCATTATCATTTCAAACCGATTGTGGGCCTGACCTCATCTGAAGTAAAAATATAACTCAATAGAGATGAAGAGAAGGAGAGAGGAAAGTAGAATTTGTGCACTTTGAGTGTTGTTTGAATTCATGTAATGTACCCAAGTGACTGAATTGCAGAGTACAATATGTTTCCTGAACAAAACTCTGGATGCAGGATACTACTTATCTTCATTCTTGTCATTCAGTTCTCCCATCCCACCTCCTCCTTTTACTATGTTCTTTGGTGACAGTTGCATTCCTTTCAAGCACATTTTCTTATCCACGTTATATGTTATTCTAGCTCTTTTATTTGGGATTTTTCACACATCCTTCACATCTCCTTTACAGTCTCCAGTAAATACGCACTAAGACCTAAATACTCCTTTGCACTTCATGGCTATTTCCTTATCGCATGCATTTTCTGTTGCCTGAAGGCAGATCTGTACATTTTTTGTTATTGAAATCTGTTTTTTTTCTTCCCAAGCAGATGGAGGATGTGTAAATGTGTCTAAAGACTGAGAATACCATTAACTTGGTTTTTACAGAGCCCTGGGAGACACAATGTCTCTCTGGCTCCTTTTAAACCAGGCTGAAAAAAAAATAGTAATAACTCCACAGTACAAGCAAAGCAACTTTAGCACATTACTGTGTCTCTCTTATAGCTCTGACTGCAGGGAAAAAAAGATGCACTTCTGCTGCTGTGCATCAATCTTCGCTCTTTGCAAGAGAACACAATTCCCAAGTCATACACAAGCTGGATTTACATTATTCCATTAAGTATTGATTGTAATGCTTGAAGCCTTTATTGTTGCAGTTTATCAGAGCAATTTATCAGACCTTTTTGCACTGTGATGGGTAGAAAATAATACTGGCCATCTACAGCTTGTTGTGCACTCCACAGTTGATAGGGCAAAAGTGGTCAAGTGTTGTTGCTATTCATTTTTTTTTTTTTAAATGACAGTAGTTTCAGAAGGGAAAGTTATGTTAACCCAATTTGCTCAGTACCTGGTGTGAAGTAATAATAAAGAGCACCCAGTCTCTAATTGGGCATAGAGATCTGAGTCAGAATTGTTTTACAAAAGGTGGAAGGCCTTATCTTACTGCAGTTCTGTGAGAATAAATTCATTTAATACAAATGATTAGAAACTCCTTTTTTTGGCAGAGAGGGATGTTCAGTCTTATTATTTTTATCAGAGCTCATCTGGGCTCCTTGTTTAACTTCAGACTGGAGTTATTGCTTCAATAAAACCTAACATTATATTTTTAAAAAAGAAATAGAATATAAAGAGCAATATTTTAAACAAATGATCATATGACTGAATGAAAACGTATATAGGCATAAAGGAACCAAGACTGCTTTCTGCAACATTTCACACAAGTTTTCTGTTCTCTAAATATATTTTTCATAAATGATGACTTGGAAGTTTACAAATCTGGAAAACATTCGAGTCAACACTTTCTCAAAATATTGCTTCTACACACATGTATTTGTATGTCTCAGAACATGTCTGAAGAGTGTGATGAAGAAATCCAAACCACCAGTATTAAGATTGTCTGGGCTAGATCCTGGTTGAAGTAAATTAACATGACAACATAAATACTACATCATATCTATTAAAATGTTAATTTGATTTTGTATGATAGTTTTTGAAACACTAAGACTGTTTTCTGCTGCAACTTTTTACAAGATTATTACACTTCTGAGCTTTAATGTTAGTGTCAATATTTTGTAATTCATACAGGTAACAGTTTAATCTCTAAACTGTAGGAGGGTAATTTAAGCATGAAGTCCACCATTCAGGAAAGACAGAGAACATCATCTGTGTCTTCTTCAGCTATCTGACCACTAAAGGGCTTGGAAACTGTTAAGCTGTCTAAAACCTCATTCAGTTTCATTGCTGGTGATCTTCGTGCTTGTCTGCATTTCAAGGAGATTCTCAGGCACAGGACTACACGGCCTGATTCAAGGGGTTGTTACAGGGCATGTCGTACTGTGCAAAAAGGACATGTTTATCTCGTATGTGTGCAATGTTGGTTCATCTCCTCAAATCCAAAGGTGAGGGATTTGAAGCTGGGCTGGGTTTTTTTTAGTCATTCAGTAAAGTGCTGTAGGCAGTGCAGAACCATTGTTGCCACCTCCACCTTATTTTTTTCCAAAGCTGGGGATCACAGAGAAGATTCACCACTTGTGGGTGGAAGACAGCTACTTCCCTCCAGCTGAGAGCTAATGGAGCTGGTACTAAGTCCTGCTGTAAGAAGTAAGGACTCTGGCATTGCCATGCAGCTGGTTAGGTTAGGCGGCTCCATGTCAGGTTAGTGACTGTTGTTAATGCTATTGGTAGACATCAATAAATTGCTGTGCCCTTCAGCAGGAACATGAAAATTGATTTCAGGATTTTGTCAGATGACAGGAAACACTTTGAGCTTGTATGGAGTTCACTGTCACTGTGTCGAAGTTCTATTGCTGAGTTAGCTCTTGAGCAATAGCAGAATCACCCAAGGATTCCCTAAGGCTTCTAATAAACACTGATTTATGCAAAATGTAAATGTTTCCATAGTTTAGCCCTAGGACGCACAGGTAGGACAATCCTATATATGCAGTACTTGCGGGCATGAACCACAAAGTTGCTCTGCCACAGTCAATACCCACAAAAACAATGTTGTTCTTTTACATCTCTATCTCTGTTTTGAATTTACTTAAAATTTAATGCGTATTTTTAACTGTACTAATGATAATGTAAATTACCTTGTCTGTTAAAGCTGGATGGACAGTTCACCTAAATCAAATAGTTTTCATGTATTGAACTGGAGTAGTATCAAGCCTGAGCTCTGAGACAGAAATTCCGAATGTCGTGGAGATGCAGGAGAATAGGAAAGAAATCCTACCTTGTTTTCCTCTTTGAGGACCTGGCAGCGGTCCACCAGAGTATGCCGTGAGCACTCTTGGCTAGCACAGCTGACAATATCAGCCTGTGAAAAGCTTCTGCAGAGGGACTGATGAAATAAAACACAAGCCCTTCACTTCACAGCTCTGCATTGGCCAAAATATCCAGCTTCTTGGAAAAGTACATTCTCTGCCTTGTCAAACAGTGACAAGGCTGATACTCAGACTGGCAGAAACATTTCTGAGTAAGTGTGCTGGATTTCCTTCAAGAATTTTTGCTAACAGCATAGCCCAGTATTTGTAACGTAGAGCACAGCTAAAATGTGGAAGAGGGTTCTTCTCTACATTGTATATTCTGGGGTACGTCCACTAAGAAAAATACAGTGTTAGAATCATCTGTGAACTTTTAAGACAAATTGAAGAGGAGGGAAACATATTCTGCTTTACACTTTCTAGGAAGCCTCACATTATAGGTTTATCCATTCAGTTGTTCTGTGTAAACATTAGTAATGTAGTAAGTATCTCAGTACTCCTCATGCCAAAGCTGATCTCTTCAGGATCCTATGTCTTTATATCAGTCTCAGATTAGAAAGATGGAATTGAATTCAGGATGCCAAAAGAAGAACTTCAAGGGCAATTAAATGGCTCTCACTCTTTTTTTTCCAGAAAAGAACGATGCTGCGTGTTCAGAAATTGTGTTGAAATATGGAAGCTCAGGTTGATCAAATGCAGATAATTTTATTAAACAACTACTTCTGGGAAACTGAGGAGAAAGGGAGCTGGCTGCATGTTCTCTTCTTCCATGCTACTAGATTGTATCCTAATAGCTAGGTGTATTTCACTGTGAGAGTCATTTCTTATAAGCTGGGAAGATTTTTTTTTTCCACATCTATAATAGAATGGCTTTTAACTCTGCCGCTACTTCAAAAGCAGGCCAACAATCATGAAAAAAGAATCAGAAAGTCACTTAACAGCCATGCTGAATATTGTTACGTTTTATTTAACTGCATGTGTTCCAGCACATCTCTGTGGTGGAAAATGGGACAATATCTAACTCAAAACTCATGTTGACAGGTATAACACTCAGCATGTGGCACGGAATTTGCATTGGATTTAGCTGCAGACATTTGTTTGTCAGATGCCTCTGAGGCATTTGTTTATGGAAGGATGATGGGATAGCCTGCAAGAATAGGAAATGGAGCTTGAATAGAAGTGGAAGGCCTTCCATAGAAGAACAAAGCTGGCATTCAGCCTAGGTTTATATTGAAATTATCTGAAATAATTTATGAGATGCTGTCCAGTAAACAGAGTTTATCGTCTAAAGAGCCACAAAGAAAAAAAAAATCATTTAAGAAAACCACTGTAAGGATAAAGTGGAAAAGGGGCTATAAATCTTAACCTGATGGAACTGTTTTTCTAAAATTCGTCTTCCCAGGCTTAATGAATGATGATGGTTTGGGTTATTGTGTGGACCTCTATCTGCAACATAAATTCTGAAATTGTATCTTTACCAAGCAGAGACAAAGCCAGGTCCTCACGCTTTTTTTTTTTAATGGAAGTCCGTCATTTCTGCTACTCCTTATGAAATTGTCTCCTCCTTAAGAAAAATTTCAGCTGTCTTCCTTTCAGTAATTTTGTTTAATGTTCGACATAGTTTGTTGACCTGTTGGATCAACATACTATTTCATGTTACAGCAATTCTTATCTTAAATGACTATCCTGTGATATCCCAGATACTCCTCTTTACAAACATTATTGTACAGTAAATACCATGGGTGTTACTAGGTTTTCCAGTCACCCTCAGGTTTGTCTTTATGTGTGTCCCTCAGACAGCTCCACAAGTTGACTACAGAACCACCAAATTCTGGTTTAGAGCACAAAGCAAAGGAAAGAAAAATGTCCCTCAGGCAGCTAGTTCTCACTAATGGTCCGACCATTTTGTTCAACCTGTTTTGATGCAATGTGAGAAAACAGTTATTTTGTGGAGCTGTGTGTAGTCATGATCCAATGTCTGAGTACGAATATAGAAGACAAGAAACCATCTGGAATGAAAACAAAAAGGAAATGCCAGCACTGAAATAACATAAGTAAGAGGAAAAAAATAGAGTGTGGGGAATCAAAATGTATTTGTGTGTGTAAGCAAATGGAGAAAGCAATAAAAATAAAAATAATCTAGAGTGAGGATCTGATCATAATTCTTTGAATATGTTGGCACTAACAAATACATTTTGCTCATATTTGCCTGTTTTTCTTGAGAGGCCCTCTACTCCCAAATGAAGCATGATATAATGGCAATATATAAAATACTATAATTCCTGAGGCAAGGTTACTTTTACGTATGATGAAGGCAGTGTCTGTAGTATATATGCTTTTGATGTAATGATGATAATTTTGTTCTGAGGGATGAAAAAGATGCAATAGTGCAAGTAACATCACAGAAGAGAGAATTCTAAGTGCACGGAATTCTTTAATGTTTTAAAAGTTCAGTTTGGCAAATAAGGCTGGAAAATCAAGAACTCAGACTGAGTCTGTGGAGATGAGCATAAAGATCTCTGAGAAGTCTACCAAAGTTTAGAAATTAATCCATGAAGTGCATGGTCATATGGTGAGGAAGACAACTATGCACAGACATGTCACATCTCTCGTTAAATGCTCTGGTAGAAATACCTTGATTAATATTCCCCTGTTTTATAATAAGTTGAAATGGTAACAAAAATTTGTTTGAATTATCCAGACTTTTTCAAAAAGACTTTTCCAGTAATCTGATACAGCATACCAAAAGTTTTCAGCATGTCTTCATGCTGCCAATGCTTTCAGGTTGAGTTGTCACTGCTTTTCATCTCTCAGAGACAAAAGTCAAATAAGAAAATGAAACAAAGTTGATAGGTTCTTAGAACGATGCTTGCATTCACTCTATGTCATGAATTAGACATGAATGCATGTTGGATGCAACTTGAATACAAGTTGGAAATATTCCAGACATAGCAAAATTTCATTCCATGACAGGAAGCACCAGTGAAAATAGTCTGTATATAAGGCTTTTGGGTTGGCATCATAATCTGAATTAACGTCATTAACAAAACTGACCAAATTTGTTGATACAGCTCTGGATTTAATGTCTGGAGACCCACCTTTCAATTCTTTTACCTCTCAATCTAGAAAGATTGGAACATCTTCTATGAGGAAAGGCTGAGAGAGTTGGGGTGGTTCAGCCTGGAGAAGAGAAGGCTGAGGGGACACCTTACAGCAGCCTTCCAGTACCTGAAGGGGGCCTGTGGGAAGGATGGGGAAAATCTTTTCAACAGGGGCTGTTGTGACAGGACAAGGAATAATGGCTTTAAACTAAAGGAGGGAAGATTTAGACTAGATATAAGGAAGATATTTTTTAGCTTGAGGGTTATGAAAGACTGGAACAGACTGCCCAGAGAAGTAGTGGAGGCCCTATCCCTGGAAACATTCCAGGCCAGGTTGGACGGGTCTCTGAGCAACCTGGTCTAGTTGAAGATGTTCCTGCTCACTGCAGGGGTGTTGGGCTAGATGACCTCTAAAGGTCCTTTCCAACCCAAAGCATTCGGTGATTCTATGATTTAATATGCATTTGGTTCTGTAATTTATACCCAGGAAAGTTGTGAAGCCTGAATGATGAGGAAAAACAGATTATGAAACCACATTTTAAATGATTTTTTTAAAAGTAAACTCTCTTGAAAACATTTTTTTTTCAAAAGAGCTAGATAATTCAAAGTACCATGGAGTGCTTTCTTGAATAGTAGGTATGCTGAATGGTACTATTTTTTCAGGTCTGTTTATAAACTTTGCTTTATACTGGTATTTTGGAGATGACTGAGAGTAGGAGAGAGGGGAATTATGAAGAAGAAAGTACATAACACCATTACATACCTTTCCCCTTCTTCCCACGACTTTCCTTTTAAAACCTTTCCTTCTGATGTTTCCTTAATTCAGTACTTTATTTTCTGGCAGATGTACTAAATGTTAGAGAGACAATACTTGTGCTAATTTCTGTGAGTCATGTTCAGGTAATTATTTCAGGCTCCAAACATTTTGATGTGGATTTGTACAGTTAATTGCAGGGTTGAATAACTAACCTACCACCACTACTGGCAACAGGCTGGAAGCATGCATTTCAGATTTGATCTCACTCAGATTTATAACCATACTTGACCCTAAATATACACTATTAAAAAGTTTTTGTAATTAATACATGTTTACATTTTAATAATGTATGTGAGAAAAAAGTCCTGAAACATTTTTCATCCTAACATTTCTTTATGTATACATTCACTTTCTGCTTCCTGTTAGATCACTGTGGGAATTCTTTGTACATAAAGAAAAGAGAGCAGGGCCATTGAGTCTGAAAGATAACGTACATGAGTGCAGTTCTCCTAGGTGTTTTAAATTAAAGTTCTCAAAGGAAGTTGACACATGTCTCCAATCCTCCCCCTTACTTCCTCCCCCCACCTTCCTCTTCCAGAAAGAAGACAATCATTAAAAATTAGCAACTACAGTAACAATATTGCAATTTTTAAAAGACCAGAAATATTACAGTGGTATGCAAGGAACCAAAGTACAGAAATCAGTTCTTATTTGTTGCTCTTTAATATTAGTATTTTCCAACTACTTCTTTTTTAAAAATTATTTCCATACAACATATTTTTGTGCTTAGTCTCACGCAACACTTGACAATATCAAAGTGACAGATTAAATAGGAGAGGGACAGTATGAGATGAGCAGGGAAGAAAATTAGGAGATCCAACATGTGAAAGCAGCACATATGGGACCAAGAGTTCTTTCAGGTAGCTGTTGGCTGCTGTCAGTAAAATGAGATTTGCATGATCCAGGAAGGTCAACAAAGTTCTGTCTTCTATGATGTTTTTAAGCAGGTGTATGTGTGCATGTCTGTGTTTGTTTAGAAAGCTATTAACAGTTGGGGTGTTTTTTGGGGGGTGGGAGCAGGGGGTTGTAGGGTTTTTTTTCTGTTTTCTGTTTTTCATCCTGTTGCTGTTGTAATATATTACAACAAGAAAATCCAAGACACGGAAATGATCAACAGAATTGATGGCTCAGAAACGGGCGAGCTGAAAAGAGGTTCGGAAGGTAGACTTAAAATAAAACAGTGAAGGAAACAAGCAAAGAGAAATTGGAGGTTAGATTTGTGCCACATTTACTCTATTATTAATCAATATTCTGATTCCCTAAGACTTAACCAAATCCTGCCACTTGTTCATCATCAGTCATGGAAGACTTTAAAAGCAGAACAACGTAGTCATTTGCATTTAACTTGACAGGCAATGGAGAAGTCCCTTAACATTCTTCATTTTCATGTAGACAAACGGAGTAGTAAAGTTGCTTATTCTGCAGCAGCCCAGGCTGGGGACTTGAACAGACAGAAGGAAAGAAGGATGAATATACGAAAGCTATGGCTATTTGTGTTCATTACACAGATACTCTGCAGCTCTGTGGAGGGAAGGTTGAGCAAAAGAAGCTTGTCTTACTTATTTAGCTTTCTGTTTGTTTGTTTCTCCAAAGGGGAGAAAAAGAATTGTTTACTCACTGTTCATTTCAGGGAATAAAAATCCCGTAGGAAGAAGGAAATAGTTAAAACTCTTATGGAATAAATAGTGCCAGCATAGGCAGGATCAAGACAAGGATGAATTCTGGCAATGCAGCAGAGGGAGACAGAATTAGTTGTACACTGAAACAGACATAAACATGGGGATATAAGGGAAATTAGCTCTGGTTCAGGAAAAATTGAGTGCTTAAACATGCTGGTTTCTTTTTGTTGTGAGATCACAGAGCTGCTCTATCAAGTTGACATATCTGTCTTAAGATAAAAACCAGCTCTTTCCTTGCTTCTAAATAGTTTAAGTTAAAAGCAAATGGTCTGTGCTCTATTTTTTTGTCCTTACCCAGCCCTAACTCCATCTTCTCCCCCAAATTTCACAGCTATAATTTTGTTGTGAAATTTGGGTATTGAGAGAGCGAGATATACTATACTAATGTCCTTTTGTTTGGCTATTTAGTTCACTTACTCCCTAATTCTGGATCATAGGATTAATCTTTTTTTTCTTATAGTAAAAAGGCAAAAGAGGTAGTATAGAAGGAAATAGTATAATATTTTGTAAAGTTTTCATGATCAGAAAGAAATTTGAATAACAACTGTTGCTGAATCTGCACTGTAGTCTCCTGTGAACACACCAAGGAAATCACATGCAGAATGAAATTGTGACACAGTGATCTTTCTCCAAATGCTATGTTATCTGATTTGAATGATAGAGAGATTCAATATGTTAGTTCCCATTCTCATAATAGATGGACTGGCAGAGTCCAACATGTTTCACAGCAGCGTTATGTCCTGGTTTTCATTTGGAGACCAGCAGAGGAATGGCAGTGAACTTTCCAAGCTTTCTGAATGCGGCCTGTATGAGTTTTTCTAGTGGAAACTACTAGGATAAAAGCACTAATTGGCCAAAGTTCTGAAAAATGTACTAGTAAATGGACAAAACAAACCACTTCTGGTTTAAAAGAGACAAATTAGTCAAACCCCAAATCCTGTAGTGAGTGCAGCTCGATTCTACGCTACTGCTACCTGTGGCAACAAAAAATATACGTTTTGCTTAATAACTGAATTTACTTGTTATATAGTGAGGAAATATACTCAATTTAGCTAAACACACAAAGAAACAAGTACATTTTACTTGCAGAAGTGAAAAAGTTCTCTTTTGTGGGGTTATTATGCAGTCAAGAGATTACCTTGTTTGGGAAAGTCTTTCAAAATGCCCACAAATGTATGCAAAATTGTGAGGGTGGTAAATAACTTGTTTCAATTTATATATTTCTTCTCCCACTAGCTTGGCTTGGCTAGCTTGATTGATCACGTGTCATACAGGATTAGCTCTTGTAAGTTTATGATGTTCTATGTTACACGGTTAGGAGAGTTTCTGTAGGCTCTTTGACTCATCTTTTAAAGAGACCGATGGACATTTCTCTCCTTTCTTTTAGCCCATTGAAAACTTTTGGCTTTCATCTTGCTGTGTCTCTGTTTACTTATGATTACGTTAATAGTAACTACTTGCTGAACAATGGGGAGGATTAATTAGTTAATGTTTGTAAAGTATTCTGAGATGTTTACTAAGGATTATGTTGCAGAAACATTCAGGATTAAGATATGCATTAGTGGCCCACAGGTAATGCCAAAGATCTCTGGGTTACTTGAGGAGAACAGAACTTCAAGTTTTTATATAATCTATAACTGTAAATATATTATAGCTTTTATCATTATACAAGTGCTCAAAACTTGTTGTAACTGCCTTGCTGCATCGACTCTGAAGACTGGTTCAGATCAGAGAGCCTAAAATGAGCAATATTGCTGATTCTCAGTCTATTCAGTTTGACCCTCTCGTGCCTCAGATAGCTTTTTCTCTGGCCTTTGTCAAACACTATGATGTTCTCCTTCCTTACATTAATGTCAAACATCATTCCTCTTACACTAATGTTGTGCATACAAGTTGTGATATGAACTCTCACGTTTCTGTGCAGCGCAGAACTGGAAATCCCATTATTATCTCATGTTATCAATATGGTAATTTTGTGAGGATACAATATTTTATATTTAGGGTTTGCAGAAAATATACTGATCGTCTATACTGTTTAAATTTACAATGGCATTGTTACGGGACAGTGAATGTGGATAGAGTTTGATAATGGATGTTAAATGTTTTAATTTATTCAGAAGCCAAAAAATGTTACTGCAGGAGCAGCACATGGAAATATTGCATTATGTTAGGTATTTCTTATGTGATAGCAGAGAATGGGGATGCTGATTCAGTCTACAAATAAAATGTCATGCAGTTCTAGGAAATGAAAACTTATTGAGGAGAAGGCTTAGCTGGTCTAATGGTGAGGTCAGACATGCTGTCATTACTTCTGCTGTTTTCTGATCGTGTATTCAAAGCCTTGGAACTACACAGGTCAGCCCCAAGCTCCACCTGAAGGCCTGTTCATACCCTCAACTGCTTAAGAACATGGATGTCCATCACATGCAACTGTAATGCTGAAAAATAGTGTTCATCTGCATATATTTAACTCTGATAAAGTTGCTGTATATACATATATTATTTCCACATAGGACTGCGATATAGATTCTATTATCTTGCCTCCAGAAACATTTTTGTTAGTCTGTTTGATTATTTTTAGGCACAGAATTTCACTCCTGTAAATGCAGGCTATGTCTGATACTAGGTGAAGAATCTGTATATTTCGTTACTCCAGACACAAGATATTGTGAGAGTGGAACAGGAATCAAACATTAGTTATTTAGGGAATTCTTAGTGACGTTTTCCAGGCAGTAACATTGTTTCAGCTGTTCAGAACACAGAATAAATGTACAATAAGAATACCCCACAGGCAGAAGATAAATGTAAATACATATATGAGTACATACAAGTACACATAGAATATTAAATATAATTATATAAAAATATAAATAGAACTATAAATATAGCTAGAAGAAAAATAAACCCACATTTTCCTAATGTATCAATAAGTTGTAGAATGAGGGAGAGGTTTTACAAAGTGGCTAATCTTAAAAGTAGTCTCAGGGCTATTCATAAAAGAAAGCCTTCCTGATCCAGAGGATGTTTCACATGTGACTTCAATAAGATCTTACGTAAGCAAGTGCTTATCTGAAAATACTTGATCTGAAATTGTTGCAAGATTAATGAAGAGTTTTTCTGGTATCAAACTATAGACGGTCACCACACTGCACTTCGATTTTCCTTCTACTTTATGGAAATGATTTTTTTCCCATTCTCATATTAAGTAGCAACCTGACTTACAGCTGACCCTGTACCACACTGGTTTTTTTGACATGCTGTATTCTCATCTTGAGTAAATCAGTATATATTGGCATTATTACCATTATTCTTGTTGACTCTTACTGAGGCCATTGATCTAAGTAAATTGATGTTTAGTAACCTCTGAAAGCTGGCACAAGAGTTTTTCAGAAGTGTACAGTAAAGTGGAAAAGTGCAGTTTCCCATAAGGCTTAGATTACTGGTAGTGTAATACTGACCACATCCCTTTTTCTGGTCCTGTAGAGAAGTCTGTGGTTTTGCTTTTCCAGAAATTGTCAACTTTAGACTGAAGCAGAAGCAGATGTGTCTATCTGAGCAAAGTGTGTGTTAAGAGGGAAGGATTTAACTAGCCAGCATGTATCATGTTCTGGAGTCCTCCCTCCTGGCAGTGATCTATCAATCTCTCTGCTAGGTTATTTCTGTGCCTGGAGTTTTCTCTTGATTTTTCATAACCGTAATAAACTGTATCCCCATGTTAAGAGTCTTACACTGTCGGGCTTTGGATGAGATGTATCTTCTGTTTGAGAAATGCATTTTTGGTAGTGGTTTCAAACTGAGCAGTTTTTTTTCAGGTTTAACAATATGCAAATTGCATTTTCCTAGCCTTTTTGCATGTTTTGTAAAAGGCAAGGAAAGCACTCTCCAGCTGTCCAACCACCTAAGAACAAACCTGAAGTGTGACTAAGGAGTGAAACACAGTCCAGAACTCTCTCTGCAGGGGTAGGAGATTCTAGAGGGAGTTACTTCCCATGTGATCCAGGGGATAATATTGGACCCAGGGAAAAATACTGATGTTGCACACATTTAAAGAGCAGCAAGGCTTCTCACTTTTTACCACCACTAGACTTATTTTGACACTTTCAGTCTCTTTGACAGTTCTCTATGGTCTGGTCCAGCCCCACATGCAGTCTGGAACAACAAACACCTTACCTAGAATTAAAAAAAGTCCAGTCAGCGTTTTCTCCATCATTTCTGCCCATATTCTGCAAATACTTTTACATCAACTCCTGCTTGTTAGAAGCACCTGGAATTACCACTGGAAATAACACTCCTAGGTGGCAGCTGTTACTCCGTTGACAAATACCATTGCATATAAAAGCAATTGGGTGAAGTAGGAAACAGATTTCCTTCTTCTCAATAAATTAAAAGGTCAGCTTTGAAAGTTCAGGCTTGTAACCTGTGAGGACATTCCTGTCTAGTGTTTATACAGTAAAAATGTGATAATGTGATAAAAGACTGTTTTCTCAAAGGACAAGACTTTGGTGCTGAACAACTGTAGATTGCTAAGGAGATGGTATTTTATATACACTTGCAATAGCTACATTTTCAAAAATAGCTACAATTTTCAATTACAGCAGCAAAATTATGTAAGATGAAGAAAGCTTTGTATTTGTGCCTCAAAGCTTCCTAGATACAATTTTCAGAAGTACTTAGGAGCTAAAAGCTTCTGGGATTTTTGTGTGACTTAAGCCATTTAGGTTCTAGGAAATTTCACTTGCCATCTATGTTTCAGATGTGGCAATAAAGGACAATGTGATACGTACAAGGAAAAGGTGGAGCTGGGAGGATGAAGTGTGAAGCAATTAAAAATTCATTAAATGGGCTGGTAGGTATCTCATACAAACCAAGTAAGCCCTTCTCATTGTAAAGGGAAAACATAAATAAGCATCACCTCTTTGTAAAGAGTAATAAAAATGTAATCTATAAATATTTCTTTTGTTATAACTCTCCACCCTTTAATCTATTGTGCAGAGAGGTTTTTTTCTAACATGAAATTCACATGTGAATTGCTACAGGGTTCCTCAGATAAAATACCGGTAATGCAGGTCATATATTAATTAGTCAGACCTGCATCTGTACACAGGAACCTTGCATAGCAAAAGCATTGGATCATCAATACACTTTTAGGTACTTGTGAAACAACTACTCACATGTAAGTTTATCTAAAGAGGGATCCTCAGATGGAGAGAACTACAAAATTCATTCTACTGTGAAGTCACTATTCCGTATCTCCTTTGGAGGATCCCACATTCTTTATGTTTGTTAGTTAATTAACTTATATATTCTCTGAGAAGTAAAGACAGTTAAAATTGTTGTCAGCACAGAAGCAAAGTGTACAGTCAAAATGTAGCACATGGACTATTCCTGGGGCCTCGTTCCAACCTTACAAGCATACAAAGAGATGTCCCCTGAGGGAGGTCAGAGAGGACACAAGTCACAGTGAGTGCTCAGCATGTCTAGTAGGCACATTTTGCTTTAGAAAGGTAGAGTCTGCGATGACTAAAACAGCAGTTGTATTTATGAAATTGATCCTTGCTTATACCCTGAGTAGCAGTGGTCTTGTCTGCACAATGGGGAAGGTGGTTTTTTTTAGCTCGGAGGTGAAATTAACTCTCTGACATTAATGAGGTGCTCAGATTCTGATGAGGATGGAGGCAGGTTGCAAAGCAGAGCGGGCTGTCAGCTTGCTGATGGAGCGCACCTGCAGCAGCCTCGCGCTGTACGTAGTCAGTAATTAGCAACAATGTCTGAAGGGCTTGTTCAGAGCCACCCTGTGTGCTCCCTCACCCTGAAATCTCAGGGCTCGTAGATTCCCTACAGCTGTCCTCCTTGAGCACAACCCTTGAAGATGGTGGCTGAGGAAGCTAGCTTGCCCTGTCCCTGCAGTACAGTGGCACTTCCTGGGGAAGAAGGAGCTGGCTTCAGCTGTTAACTGATCTGAAGTTTAATATAAATATTATGAGTTAACAAGGTTTGTTTTTTTATATGCGTGGTTAGGAGGGATGATAATTTAAGGAGAATGCACTTGGAAAAAAAAAAAACATACCAGCCTGTGTCTATCATGGGATTTTTTTTGCCAAAAACTGTGAATAATTCCGATGTGGGATTTAAAGACTTACCTTATTTCTACAAAACAAAACAGAACAAAACAGAAAACTCCATAATCCTACAACCTCCAAACCCTGAAGCTCTTGGCTTACTATAATATCAAGATTTGTACAAAGTAGTTTGGCTGTGACTGAAATGAAATTCCCTCTCTTGCTTTCAAAATACCAGTCCTCTCTTATCAGCATGACAAGGAGGGAGTAGGGCAGAATTTGTAAACAAGGGAAAAATACTGAGCATAGCCCTCTGTGGTTTTGTCATGTACGCTTCTGGCTTTGCTTCTTTACTTGTGGCATCAGTCCGTACTCTTCACCTTGTGTCCCAAAATGAACAGATGTAGAATGGACTTCTTATTTTTAACAGGCACGTGGTGTCATTCCTGTGAAGATGCTGCCTCTGTTTATGATAATTTTAACCTGACTGTTGATTTGAAGACCTAAGTTGAATAGCAAACTACTTTTGTGGTGTAAGAATGATAACCAAATCACATATAAAGTATATGAGAAAAAATGCTCTCAGCAACTGACTAATTTGGTAATAAATAAATGGTAATATTTATAAACTCTAAATGTTTATAAATTACTTGGATAAAGAGTTGAATGTGATGCAAAATCCCAAAGATATAAAGCATCCACCTACTAATTATTATCAACAATTCAGAGGATTTATTCAGCTTTCAAATTCCTTCATTCCTCATATTTATGATAAAAATGTCCAGCAACCATAAGAAGGGTCAGCCTGGACTGCTCGTGAGCCAAAGACAAAAGCTAGATGCTGGAAAATAAGCTGTACATTTGATTGCTGTCTTTGAAATCACATTCACACATGACTACATTTATGATCTTTCAAATGCAGACACAAGTTTAATGATCAACATTCATGCACAGTTCTAACACTTACAGATTTCTTCCAAGTCATTGTTAGAAAGCATTAAGGGAAGAAAACATCTAAAGAAATTCTGTTTAGCCACTGCAGCAGACAATGAACCTTGACTTTTCAGTAAGGTCAGTATTGCAGCTTTGGAAATTCCCATTCTACACTGGGAAAATAAGTAACGTTAGAAAGGAGATTCTGTTACACCACATTTTCTGATCTAATGAATACAGAGAATCTGTTCACACAGAAGGTCTGTGAAGCCTGAATGAAGTGTCAGATGATGCCTGATTAGGATGGAAAAACATCCCCTCCCTGTAGTCTTTCTGATGAACTTGGGATTTCCTGCAGTCAGAATGTGACCAGCAGTTTTTCTACATGAGTAGTGACTAGGCCTACAGGACTAGGTATTTAGAAAATGTAAAGCTATTCTTATCAGATCAGGGCTACATGAAGGAGAATTTAATATATCTAATGTTTATATAGAGATTTATCTCAGAGCCACTTCTCTCATATATATGATTTCCCAGTCTAATCTAATATTTGCTTGGAATCTTCCTTGTGTTCAATACTTTTTAGACCCGTAATAAATAATCCAATTCAATTTAGAAAATAATAATGTTTTCCTCCAAATTCTAATAATCCTGTGATACAATCTGTCCCAGTTATAGTAACATGTAGTAATTTCCTTTCCTTTTCAATTTCTTTTCCCAGTTCTTTTTTCTTTTCAATTATTTTTTTTTCGGAAGAGGTTCTTTTGTTCAAAGGGTTTGGAACGGGTTGGCAGGGCTTTTTTGAATTCATAGTTTCATCATATCTTTTTCAGTTTCTTCCTTTAGTGTGCTAGATATTACTCCTGGAAAATTATGCATAATCATTAATGGATATTAAGTGCTGCCCAGCACAAACTTTTCATTCGTACATTTAAAGATATATGTAGTAGATGTCCTGGTTGTTTCTTCTGTTCAGTTATCTTGTGCAGTGCATACAAACGAGGGCAGTGTGGATTCCTGTGTGTGATACCCTTTCAGGTACTTAGGTTAGGAGTTGCACACTTTTTATTAACACATGGACTACAACAGCGCCCTGATAAAATGGACTAATTTCACCCTTTCGTGTTTCTCTGCAAGACTAATGTTAGACTAATACAATGTAGACTAATGCAAGACTAATCAGATACTTCTCCATATAATCCTGAGTTATTCTTACTGTTGCACATGTTACTTTCTGTCCTAGATACTTTTGAAACCCCTGGGGCTCAAGTTTAAAAAAGGTTGGTCTAGCCACCCTCTGGTTGTTTTTAAAGTTACTTTTACTTTTCATCTAAGCTAAAAACCTCTATTTTTTCAACTGAAATTGCAAGATTCATAATGACTGAGTACTGAGTTCTAGAAATAGCTTGGTATTTTTACAAGCTGTTTTTTAATGGCCTTGGGGTTGTGGAGAGGAACGAAGGAAAATAAGTTGTGGTAGTTAACATAAAGCTTCATGAAGTGTGCTGTACTAGCCATGTTTTCACCTGGGGCAATGGTTAACCTCCCAAGCCACTCAGACATGGACGGAGTGAGAACCATCTTCTTGGACCTCAACACTGAGGAGAGGGATTTGTCCTAGGGACAGTGTCAGCACAGTTGGAGAGGCTAGAAGATTCTCAGGATTAGATATTATTTTGTTCTGTCTTCAGAGAAGGTGTTAAATTACTTCACCCTAAGGGGAATGCCACTTAGATGTTTTTCCAAGCAAGGCAGGCTGTGCTCTAGCAGTGATGGCGCATGCTAGCAGCTCTTTTATAGACATCTGTTACAGTTATTTTAGCTATAAACAAACTTCCCTCTCTATGTGTTTGGCTTTCCAAAATTCCCCTGTAACACTACACAGAATGCATGCTTGCTTCTCAGTTGGATCTGGACCTTGGCTGACTTTCTGCTGTCGCATATCAAGAATGCCAAGCCACGTGCTATCAATTTAGCAGGACTGCCAGAGATGTTCTCCATTTGTACCTCATTCACCCTGTCTTTCTCTCTCTGCTGTGAACATAGGTATAAAACCAGCTTTTTCACTGCATCTACAATTTAGGGATTTGATTTAGGGATTTGTGGTGCTTGGAAATTTTAACCCAATTTCTCCACTTTAAATCTGCTTCTGTTGAATGAATTATCACTCCTGCAACACATACTCCCTTCTCAGCACAGTGTGAGCATCAGGTAAACATTGACACAGTTTTAATTAGAGTAGCTTAGGGAAACTTTTTAGCTGAAGTAATTATTTTAAGAATACTACAGATGCTTGTAATTTTAAAGAGAAAAAAAGCAAAAATTTCAGCATACATTGTAAAACAATTTAATACTACAGGTGCATGTGGTCCTACACATTATGTGTGCAGGGGGGATCTGATCTCTTCTGACATATTTTATGACAAGTTAACATGTTTAGAGGCCAAATGATTTTCTAGAAGACAAATGGCTTTACTATGGGATAGGTCTTACAAAGAGTAAGCTCAGTAAAACTGTTTCCGGGGATAGTCACTCACAGCTTATCTCCCGGGCACGACCTTATTCTACGAAGTCAAAGCATTTTTTCTTTTCTGAAACTAAGCAAATTTTACTTAATATTTCTTTTTGCTGTTGGGAGATGGTTAAGAGACAGTGAACCCATCTGCTGAAAACTTCTTATTCAATTTTGATGGAGTTTTATATTCTTCTGCTAGCAGACTCAGTACTGAACTATAAAATGGCAATTATGCCAATGATGCTATTGTTAATGAATCATCGTATTATTATTGCATCATTATTAAATATGGTTTACAATAACAATTATGTAGCAAGATGAGAAAACACATCAGTTATAATTTTATGGGAGTGTATCCATTTAGGCCATGTACCCAGGCATTAAGCCAGAGAACGGTTGATTGTTGTCCTCAAATATTAAGTATGTTTATGTCACTCATCATAGAACAAAGAGAACATTCAGGATGTGGTTATGACACATAGATTATTAGTGCAATAATATGATTAGAGTTGCGATTCATTTTGTATCATATAGAAATAGGGAGTGGTTGTCTCAGAACTGCCCAAAGTCTAAACCTTATTCGCAAATTAGTCCCCTTCTTCTGTAGTAATAACTAATAGTAACATATTTTTTGCTTATTATTCATGGTGCATTAGTGATGCATTCTTGCGTGCATCCAGCTGAACTGACAAAAAAGAAGATAACAGACTAAACTTTCAAAGCACTTAAAAGCCTTAGGCCTGTAGACTTTGAATGAAACTTTGTATTTGGAGTGCTTGTTGCTTGTATTGATGTTGATGCTAAAAGCATGATTGCAGCACCCTAAGAACACCAAAGCAGAGATCCCTGAGCTAGCAAAACTCTAAGTGAGGGAGTGAGGAATCCACATAGGTGAGGAACGCGCACTTGTTTAGGTTTGGAACCATGTGGATGTATTTACACTGCATTAAGCAAAAAAAAAAAACCCAAACCAAAAATCAACAACAAAACCCACCCAAAGAGAAGCCATGACAGAAGCTTCTAGCCTTGAATACTTAACCCTCATTTAATTGTCTGAGAGTTATTAATCAAACATATGTAAAATCTTCCAGAACAGAGTTTGTGCTTTCAGCAAAGCATTTGCAGAACTAATCTAAAAAATATAAATGCATCTTTAACACAGTCACAAAGAAATTTTCTAAAAATTAATGAATTAATCAGGCTTGGATTTGATAGATCTAATGACAAGATATGAAAACATAGATAACAAAACAGCTGTTAAGAATTTATCTTCCTCCTCCCTGAAACATTCAGGTTGTGATCCACATTCCTGTGGGCCAAAATTAAAAAGCCCACTCTTTTTAAACCTTCTCAGTCTTTTCGCTCCGCAATAATGAGCTACACAGTCTACGGCGGTTATTAGGGCCCACCCATGTGAATATTGTCTTTAGAAGAACTTTACCACAACAGAGTAACATCAGTGCTCTTGCTTTTCTTGCCCTTCCTTCCACTCTCACTTCCAAAAAATGACTTTTAATTCTAACAGAATTATACCCTGCTGCAGATGGGAATTGTTAATGTTTCTATGATAGGTGTGTATACACAGCAAAAAAATGAGTCTATGTTTAGTTACACTGGTATATTTAGAGAAGATTGCAAGTTCATGTAGAATGGCCACTACATCATGATTAGAGAAGAAATGCAGCTAAACATAAGAACAGGATGCTGGAGAATATCTCCTTAAAGGTAGCTGCTCTGCTTCTCAGAACAGCAAAAACTATGGTCCAAAGACTGACTTAATGTACTGTTGCCCTGAAAAGTTATACATTTTTTTGCTGTAGCTCTTGCTGACCAGCCCAGGTGGTAGAAATCTCAGTGAGGAATATGGAGACCCGCACATGGCATAGATATGTCACATCACCCTACAGTGTGCATGGTGATATGAAGTCTGAACAGGAAATCATGTCTGCAGATCCATATGGCCACTATCTGCCAAGTGTAAGGGTTGATGGAGCTAACGAGAGATTGTTAAAAAGGTGACTGTTTCAAGAGCCTGTTGTTTCCCGGTCCTTCTGTGCAGTTTGAAGTGTAACAAAAGCACACATCTACACCCACAGTGTTAAAACTAGCATCCTTCATGGAAGGAGTGGGAAAAGGTCTTTTCTAAGTTTCTCTTCTTACAGAGATATCTGTCTGGGTATACATTTGACATATTCTTGAATATCATATGAATTAAAATTGGTAATTTTACACAGAACACAACAGTAATTCATAATGATTGGTGGGATACGTAAAATAAACAGGTAACCTTTTCCTAAGGTGTTTACGTAACCTAATATGCACTTCATTAGCAATATTCCCTGTATTGTATTTATAAAGAGGAATAAAAAATCAGTTGGATATTTCATACTGTATTTTTATGTATAAGGCTAAAATTAATTGGGTGCCACTGTATGAAAACACAGTGCTGCTTTAATCTGGGATTTTACAGTGTTCAATTTCAAAATTGGAAAGATGTATTGTATTCCAGATAGCCAGAATAAAGTGCTAACCAGCCATGATAAAAAATATACTATCACTAAACACAAAAATGTTTGAAGAAGGACTGACTGTATCTCTTTTGTTGTCAGAGAAGATTGTTGAGTTTTGCTTTAGTGACGCAGTTGTGGACATTGATAACAAGATTCAGACAGAACTGCAGTTACAAACATGAAGAACAAGCACTCAAACCCTAACGTGCTGCAAATTGTCATTTGGAATATCTTTTTCAAAGAACTGACAAAACGGAGCTATTTGACTCTTCAGAAATTGCAGAGAAGGAAAGAAGGGACCTGCCACATTGTTAGCTACTTGGCTATTTAAGCATGCAGAGTGTTTGACTTCTGTCTTCTGCTTGTCTTCCTTCTGAACGCTGTTTTGAAACCACTATTCCCAGTGGAATACTGCCCAATGTTCTGCATATAAGCCTATACTGAGTGATAAGGTTGAGGATACATTCACCACACAACAAATTCTACTCTGATTCATTCTGCTCCTTTTAAAAGTGCTTCTTGTTTCTGACTCCATTACAGCAGTCTTTTATTCTATGGACAGATAGTCAAGTTTTGCTGGGAGTTACAGAATCACAGAATAGTAGGGGTTGGAAGGGACCTCTGTGGGTCATCTAGTCCAACCCCCCTGCCAAAGCAGGGTCACCTACAGCAGGCTGCACAGGACCCCGTCCAGG